>Ga0256837_1000790_pt1 | contig 24667 bp, 22 predicted proteins | sample 4562384metaG_FD_185976 | JGI IMG/M metagenome (GOLD analysis project Ga0256837, IMG submission 185976) | Hydrothermal vent microbial communities from Guaymas Basin, Mexico - 4561-384 | ecosystem: Environmental > Aquatic > Marine > Hydrothermal vents | place: Mexico: Guaymas Basin | collected... | reverse complement strand
ATGATATGAGATATTTTTTAAGAACAAAAATAACATCTATGAAAAAATCAAAACTTATAGTGAGTTCTGGAGTTGATTTAAATAAATATGATTATAAGTTATGCGAAGATGCTAATGATGATATTATTAGATTTACTTTTGTAGGAAGATTACTTTATGAAAAGGGGATAAAAGAGTTTCTTGATGCAGCTTTAATATTGCTAGATGAACATAAAAATATAGAATTCCAAATCATTGGCGATATAGACTATGCCAATCCAAAAATCATGAGTAAAGATGAGCTACAATCTTATCTTGATAAATCAGATAAAATAAAATTTATAGGAAAAGTTATAGATATACGACCATATTTATGTAACACATCTATATTTGTATTGCCATCTTACTATAGAGAGGGAGTGCCTCGAAGTATCCTAGAAGCTATGGCTTATAAAAAGCCAATTATAACTTGTAATACTATAGGATGTAAAACAACTACAAAGCATAACTACAATGGCTTTTTAATAGAACCAAAAAATCATATACAATTAGCTAAGTTTATGAGTAGTTTTATAAAAGAACCACTATCTATAAAAACTATGGGTGAGAATAGTTTTAAAAGAATTTTATCTATCTTTGAATCTTCAAAGATTATAAATAAAACTCTTAAGGTTTATAGTAATTTATAATCTAATAATTAAAGAATATGGATTTTGACTATTATTAAAATCCAATTCTTCTTTTCCTCGATTATTCAACCATTCTACTGTTACCCATAATGTATATAATTCATATGCATATACATAGTTATCAGAATTTTTAATCAAAAAGTTACTAATTTCTTTTATATTGGGTAATATTTTAATGGCTTTTTTGATATCTTTTTGCATATTTGGTAAATTAACTTTTATAAAATCATTTATATTAAATCTAAAAGACCCTTTATTTTTAACATATTCATATTCTCCAAGCTCTTTATTTATTAAGCTTCTTAATCCTAGTTTGTTTTTATAATTTATTTTATCAAATTTTTTGTCATCTGGAAGATTAAAATAATAATCAATGATATGTTTATCACAAAAAGGTAAAGAATAGTCAATACTATAATAATCTGCAATCATTTTAGCTTTTGTATTTATTGAAACAGTATCAAAAACTCTACCTTTATAAAAATTCTTAGCATCATTTCGCTGTAAAGAGTCATACTTTTTAACTAATGTATCTATAAACGGTTTTATCTCTACATCTCCAAATATTGTTTTTATTGAAGAGTAAGCTAATCTACTACCAGAAAATAATCTTTCCATAGGATACATTTGAAATGTTTTTAGCATATAATTAATTTTTGGAGAGATATTAATAGCTTCAGTTTTAGACCATATATATTTACCAAAAGATAATGATCTTAATAAGATATCTTTTTTTGCATCAACATATCCCATATAGACATCATTGCCTGAGCCATCTATCAAAAAAGTATCTTTATCTATATTTACACTATTTAGCATATTGATATATGCAGGTATTGTTATATCTGCATTGAATGATGGAGATTTCTTTAGGAATGCTTTCATAAGATTATATTCTTTTAAAGAATCATTATAGACTGTATCATGTGTATAGTTAAAATGTGTTGCTATTTTAGAAGCATCTTTCGCTTCTTGTTCCATAAATTTAGAATCATAAGTGATACATTCTACATTCTTAATATTTTTATCATTAAGTGAAATTATCAATGCACTTGAATCTTTACCAGCACTCTGTAAAAAAACTTTTCTCTTATCTTGTGGAATATTTTCTTCTACACTTTTAGATATAACTTCTTTTAGCTTTTCATCTGAATATATCTCATTTTGAGTTGACTTAGATAACAAATATGGAAAATCAACACTATATAAGATCTCTTGTTTTTTAAAATCTATTGTTAATTTATCACCTATTGTTAAAGCATAAAGATTATTATATAAACTATATGGTGGTATAGCAAAACCATACATAAGAGTTAGTGAAATACCAAATCTTGATACAACTAATGACTTATCAACTTTTTTAATTTCATCTTTTAATAAATATAAATTATCAAATTTTCCATAATGTGTATCATCTGAATATATATAGTAGATTACTTCACCTGTATCATCTGCTGTAAATTCTTGTGATACAATACCATCAATTAAATATAATTTATTGTTTTGCATATTTTATCTCCCTAGTGTTTTATATATTAGTTTTACATATTGTTCTATTATAATACTTTTATCAAAATTCTTAGCTCTTTCTAAAGATTTACTTTTGTATTTATCTAGCAATGTATTATCACAAATTTTCTTTATACCTTGTGCTAAGAGTTCTATATTATTCTCAGGAACAAGCACTCCATATTTAGAATATTCTATATCATCTTTTAAAAAGTACACTTCATCTGAATCAGGAGCTAAAATCTCTCTTGGTCCAGATTTACAATCTGTAGATACTATAGGTAATCCACATGCCATAGCCTCTACTATTACATTGGGAAAGCCTTCCCTTTTTGAAGATAAAACAAATAAATCAGCAGATTTCAAATAACTAAATATATCTTTTTTATGTCCCATTAAATATACTCTTTTTGTTAATTCTAATCTAACTATAAGATCTTCTAACTTATTTTTTTCATTACCTTCACCAAATATTAGCAATGTTCCATCAATATTAGATCTAGCAAATGCCAGTATAAGTAACTCTTGATTCTTTCTTTCATGAAGTGATCCTACATTTACAATTATAGGTTTTTGGAATTGATCCAATTGATTTGTTTTTTCTATTTTATCAATTTGCTTTAAATCAAAAGGATTATAAATAACTTCTATTTTATCTTTTGGTATCATAAAGTTCTTCACTAAATCATATTTTATCAACTTGGCATTTGGTGTAATATAATCTGCTTTTGGATATAAAGAAGATATTAAATATCTATTTATCATTGACTTGAGATTATAGCCTTTTGGATACGATTCTGAAGTCATAGCTCGTTCAGATATGATAACTTTGCTATTGGTCTTATTTGAAGCAAGTATTGAAACATAATTTGCTCTACCTAAAAATGAAAAAATTAAATCAATATTATCTTTTTTAATAATTTCTCGTAACATATTTGATTGACTATAAAGCCCAATCACTTTTTTTATATTATTATCATTGAAGTTATTTTGACCTAAATAAGAGATCTTAATATCCGTAGGTAATTCATAATATAAATCACTTTTTTCAAGTAAACATAAAGATATATTAAAATTGTCATTTTTTGACAACTCCCGTATAAGCAAAGAAGATACTCTTTCTGCTCCTCCACCAACCATTGAATTAATTACAAAACATATTTTAACCTTTTTCAACATAACTCCTATATATAACTTTTTTACCAAATTTAATAGTAGGAATATTAATTTTATATTTACTTAATAAAATAAATAGCATAAAATAAGAAAATGGCAATAGACTTCTAAAATTAATAGAAAACATACCCTCAGGGGAAATTAATATTGCAAATGTATAAACCGTAACAAATAAAAACAATGTAATCAATAAAAACACTACATTCATATCATAAAATTCTTTTTTTAATAAGCTATATGTAAAAATAAAATGAACCAATAGCATATCAAAAGTTATTAGTCTCATGGCAATAATGCTAGCAAGACCAAATGAATAAAATTTCTCACTTAATCCTAAAAATGTTAATGAAATTAAAGATAAAAAGTAATTGTAAAAAACACTTCCAATATTATCAACAAATACTACCGTTAAAATTCTAGCACCTTTACCTGGAACAATACTCGCAATTAGCGGAACTATAATAGCAACAAATAATAAATTTGCAACAATAAAAAGAAAATATCTTTTTGATATAAATTTTGAATATATTAAATAGTAGCCATAGCTAACCAATAATACAAAACCATAATGATTTCTAAATAAGTATGCTAAATATATAGGAATAAATATTTTCCATCTACTACCACTAATAAAATAATAATAAAAGGCTATAGTTATAGCCAATACATGTAAATCTCTTGTGATAATTAAATATCTACCTATAAAAGTTGGCGACAATATTATGATAATCATAAATAATTTTTGATTCTCTTTTGGTAAAAATTTTGATATTTTATATGAATAAAAGAATATAAAGAAATATACGCAAAATAACATTGCTCTTCCTAATATAACTGCTGATTCAAAAGAAGGTAAAGGGATCAATGTAGAATGTACCAAAAAATCTGTATAATAATTTGATGTTTTTGATATATTTGATATAAATTCATGATTAAAAAAAGGATAGTCATTATTTAATATTTCATAAAAATCTTTCATATATTTATATTGATCATTCTTTGATAAAAAAAACCCTTCATTCATTGGATCAAATATAAAACTAAAACTAGTTAATAAAATAATTATTGATGAATGTACAATAATAAAAAGCAATAGATAATGTTTATATTTGTCAGTCATATTACTATACGATATAATTATTAACAAAAATATTACGAAAATAAATATCATTAAAGTATTTTATTATTTTGCATAAATAAATATAATGAACTTGCTAGAACTTCATCTAGCTGTATTCTTTTATTAAGAAACTTCCAACTATTTCCAACCTTATAGTAGTAACCATCAGCAAATAATTGAGTATATGGGCCAAAATGTATTCCTTGATATTCAATCAAATAATATTTATCTCCATCAAAGCATATATCAAAAGATATAAAGGGTTCATTGAATTTGTTAAATAAATCATTTGCATAATTTAATAAATCATTTTCAATATCAACAAATTCAAAATTACCACTACCACTTGCTCTAAAATCTCCTTTTTTAATATTTCTTTTTAAAACATAATATTTTTCACCAAAAATTAAAACTTTATAATCAAATTCTAAATTTGGAACAAACTCTTGTATAATATAATTATTATATTCTGAATAGTACTTTAATTTTTCAGATGTAGAATTTGTAAAAATATTTTTAAGTTTTTCATATACATATCTTGCACTTCTATATTTAAAATCATATACTTTTTTATTTATACTTTCTTTTAATTCATGTTCATTATAAATAAGCTGAACACCTTTGCTACCAGATCCATCAAGTTTTTTTAAAACCAATGGATATTTAAACTTTTGTGATATATTTTCATAACTAATAGTATCATAATTACAATAGATTGAATTTAAAGATTTTATACCTATGATATTTTTATATAACTCTTGAAACCCTTTATTCTCATGTGCTTTTATCATATTATTAGAAGGAATAAGTATATTTCCTTTTAAAGTTAGGTATTCATTAATATCATTTAAGAAGAATTTATGATACGGCTTTTGAGAACTTACTGTAAAAACAATAGAATCCTCTAATTTTAATACATTATTAGTTATATCTTTTAAATTTAACACTTTAACATCTATATTCTTTTTATAAAAATAATTTACAACAAAATTAACATTAACTTTATCATAAATTAAATGATGCCCAAAATAATGACCATTGTCTATCAATAAATAAATCTTTTTCACAATTTAATTCCTTTATTTTTTTTTAATAAATTTAATTATTTTTTTAATTTGAAAATATTTCAATCTTTCTTTAATTGTTTTTTCTTTATTGAAAATAACATTTTTAATGGCCATTTTATATTTATATACCATATGATATGAATATAAAAATATTTTATTATTGAATTTATTAAATAATAACTGTATTATTCTGATAAAATAAGAAAAACAACATTCCTTTATTAAAAATCTTTCATCTGTATTTAACAGTGGTATTAAATTTATATTATAATTATCTTTTATAAACTCTATATTTAATATTGCTGATTCATAATCTTTTAACTTATATACCTTACCTTCAAAGTGTATATCATCAAAACAAAAGTTACCTAAACTATAAAATATATATTTATCTTTATATATTTCGTAAGGTTGTAATGTATGAGAATGGTGACCTACTATTAAATCAACACCAAAATCTATCAATTGTTTTCCTAATAAAGTTTGAGTATATGATGGCATATAGCGATTTTCTACATCACCTCCCCAATGCATATAATAAACTACAAAATCAACTTCTTTTTTAAGTTTCTTTATTATCTCTTCTTGCTTATCATTTTCATTCTCAAATAAAGAATATAAAATATTTGCGTTCTTGGGGATTTTTGGATTTGTATCACTTGTCATATAGGTTACAATAGCAATTTTTATATTATCTTTTTCTATTATTTTGGTATTTGTATATGTAGATATATCTGTATCTGCTCCAATATAACTAATATCCAAGCTATTTAATTCTTTAATTGTATTTTTTAAGCCATCCTCTAAGTTATCATAGACATGATTATTTGCCAATGAAATAAGATCTATATTTAATTCTTTTAAAAATTTATATGTTCTTTTAGTCGTTTTTAATCTTGGTTTTTTAAATTTATTTTCACTAACACCCTCTACTAAACACTCTAAATTCCCAATTGTATAATCTCTTTGCTCAATATTTAATTGATTAAATGGATTGATATTTTCATCTGCAAAACTAATATATCTACCATTTAATGATATATCTCCTAAAAAAGTCAATTTAAAACTCAAGATAACTCCTATTAACTATTAAAAATAATACAATAAATATTACACTACTTTTTAAATACTCATGCGAGACAAAATATAATTTATTTGAATAATAATGTTGTATTATCATAAAAATAAAGTTTATTATCACTAAATAATTTAAGGCCATTATTATACCATATCCATTTTGTAAAACAAAATAAAATCCTATAAAATTAAATATAACCTGAATTAAAATTATTATCAGTTTTGTATCCATTCTTTTTTTTATTGCAAATCCAGGTGTCATATAAGAACTTAAATTTAGCAATATCAAACTGACAGATAAAATAGAAGCCCATTTATATGCATTTTTATATTCTACAAAAAAGTAATTTTGTATATATGGAACAATAGTTATAAATATTAAAAACAAAACTAAACTAAAAAGTATATATATATTAATATACATTTTATATTCATTACTTTTTTCCAAACTAGGAAAACTTATAAATTTATTTATCTTAGGATCAAGTGCCATTCTAAGTGCAAAGAAAAAAAGAGATAAAAATGCTAAATATTTTGTAGCAACAGAAAAATCAGCTAATAATTTAAGTGGAATAAACTCTTTTAGAATAAATATAATTGCTTTATCATTTAAAAATATTAAGAAAAACATTGGAAGCATAGGGAGTGAATAGAAAAATATATCTTTTAATTTTAATTTATTAAAACTTGCCAAGAGGTATTCTTTACCTATTGCATTAAATTGATACATTAAGACAAATATATAAGCAATAATTTGTGATAAAAAAATAAAAGACAAGTCATTATATTGCAATAGAAGATAAAATATTGATATTAATAGTAAATATACAAAAGGGAACAAAACACTAGAAATTACAAAATTTCTCTTTTCATAGCTATATCTAAAATGCAAATTAATTAAACTTGTAAAATTATATAAATATCCTACAAGCATAATTGCACTAAATATCACAAGGCTATTGTTTATATTGTACTCTATAAATAGATACTGATATATAAAATATGATGGAACCGTATAAATAATACAAAACATTAACATCAATAAGGAAATAGTCTTTAACAAATCAAAATGTTTATCACTCTCTTTTTCATTAAAATAAAATCGTGCAAAAGATGATTCTAATTGCATAGATATAAAGATAGTCATCATAGAATAAAATACAATCAGCATATCTAATACTGCTATATCTTCTTTTTGAAATAATTTGACAAATATAAAAAAAATAAGAAATAAAAAAAACTTATTTACAGCATTTAATATGCCATAGATAAAGCTATCTTTTAATATAGATTTAATCATCTATAAAGTGCCAATACTTCTTTTTCTATATCAATATACTTAAATCCATTTGGAATTATAAAATCTTTTTTATATTTGTTTTTATATAATTTTTTATCCACAAAACAATAATCTAATTTATAATAAGTAAACATTAAATCCAATTTATCAAGTTTTACAAAATCATAATCTATTGAAAAATTATCTTGATAATAATTAACATCATTTGGATCAAGCCAATCAAGAGCATATAGTCTATTATGTTGAGTTAAAGCTATAACTTTATGTCCCATAAAACCTAATGGAATAGTACTAATATTTAAAACTTTACTTTTTGTATTTAACCATCTTATAGCAATATCTTCTTTTTCTTTTTTGAATCTAGAATTTTTAAAAGTATAAATAAATTCAAAGCTATAAAATATCGCTCCATATATTATTAAAATACTTATTATGCTAATTGCAAGATTGTTAATTATAGTTAGAATAGAAAAAATAATAATAAAATTTAAATACCTCTCAGCTTCTCCTAAAAATAAAAATAATCTCATACTTGTAAGTATAAAGATTATTAAACTGGCAAAAATAAAATAATCTAAAATATTAAGATTATTATTTAGCAAATTATTAATTGAGATATATACAGAAATTAAATAAATAGGAAATTTCAATATTACAATACTTAAGGTATTGTTAGTAAAAAAATAGTTAACTATTTTTTTTATATTCCTACTTTTAAGAAGTTCATAAAGAAAAGTATAATTATTTCTATTGCCAACAGGAGTATTTCCTTTTAGATTATTCTTAAAATACCAGATTAAATGGTTAAACTGTTGTCTAAGTAAAAATATAACTTTCCCTCTTGAAAATGCAAGAGCTATTAAAAACCCACATATTATTACTATAATGAAATAAATATTTAAGAATAGTAGTGATAATATTATATTCATAAAGATTAATGTCTGTAAAGCAAATTTACTTGATAGAAATACAAAAGATGCAAATATAATAGATGAAAATAAAAATAAATTGTTATCATTAAGTAGGTAATAATACTCAGAAATAAATACAAGACTACCCATAATTTCTCCAAACAAACGAGGAGTTAAAGATTTAACTCTTGGACCTGTTGATAATAAACTAAAAGTAATTGGTGTAAATATATATATTAATACACCATAAAAAGACTTTTCTATATCTAGGGTAGAATTATATAGAATCAAAAAAATAATTATACTAAATAAACTATCTAGCAAAGGATTAAAAAATCTTTCAACATAACTATCAATTTTTTTTGGTATTTTTGATAAAATCCAATGAAGCAACCATGGATAATCAAAACTTGCTTTCATAACTAATTTATTCTCATCTATAAAATTAGATGTTCCATTTTTTCTAATATAATTAATTAAAAAGATATGAAAATATGTATCATAATCTATTAATTTAGGTAAAATTATTCTTATCATGCTTCTGAATAATAGGGTAAAAATAAAAATAACAATCAGATATTTATACTCCATAGTCTTGCTCCTTATTAATTATATTTAAAATTTCTTCATAATCCTGTGTATTAATAAATGGATTAACAGGTATATGAACTTCATCATCTACATAAGTTAAACCACATTGACATATTTTATTAAGTTGTTGATTGATTATCTTGCTATCCTTATGTATAAATCCATACATAAAAGGGTTTTCATTATTTAAATCTCCATAAATAGAAGGATATTGTATTTTACTTGCTAAAAAATTATAATTTTGTTGTCTTTTTGTCTTTAAATCATCTAAAATAGATAAATATTTACTAAGATCTATCTTTAAAGTAGTATAATCTATTCTTATTTCTTTATTATATTGTAATATTCCACCACTCTCTAATGGAAAAATTTTAGGTAACGAATATATAGCATAATCTCCTACACTACCTAATCTAATATTTTTATTATAGGAATCAAAAGCAAAAGCACAATCTTCAACAAGTACAATATTTCTATCATTAGCTATTTTTCTCAATTTAATTAAATCTGGATGAGAAAATCCAAAATTATGTATTACATAAATGAGTTTAGTTTTTTCAGTTAATACTCTTGAAATTTTACAATAATTAAATATGGTAGCACTAACACAAGTTGAAACGAATGATGTATCGGTAGTTGTTGTAATAAAGACTTCATCTTCTCTTACTAATTGCTCATTTTTTATAATAATATGTATAGCTTCTTTTCCACTATTTGTAAAAAGATAATCAGCTTGTAAAATATCATCTAAACTACTATTTTTAGAACTATTTAATTTAGTATTTATATTATTTTCCTGTATGTGTTCTAAAGGCATTATTTTAATCATTTTTAGTGCTCTCATAAACATAAGTATTTCTGAAATTACCTATTGCTCCAAAACTTTCTTTGAATCTAAAGATATTTTCTCTACCTATCATATTAACAGAAGAAGTTCCAAAATCAAAATAATGAAAATTGTCTTTTTCTGCTTTTAATATAGTTTCATATATCAACAAACTCATAGCTTGAGTTTGTTGATAATCACTATCGCTACATAAATAAAAACTCATTATATTTTTATTATTTATTTCAAATACTCCCATACCTGCTATAGGTACTTCATCTAAATATGCTACATTACAATAAATATTATCAGGAAATAGTTTTATTAAATTTTCATATTCTTCTTTAGTATGCGTTGAACTTGAACCATGTTTTGAAAATGTTCTATCCATTAGTAACCAAAAGTCATCTATGTTTGATTTATATTGTACCTCTACTCGTGCCTTTCGTGCCTTTCGTGCCACATTTCTTATCTTTGAAGTAAATATTTCACTCTCAATATCTTTATTATTTAAGGATACTACACTTGTAATATCAGAATTAATAATTTTAAATCCTTGTTCTAATAAACTAAATGAAAAGGTATCACTATATCCATTGTTATGATATATAGGTAAAGACGGTGTTATTATTATTTTATTTACATTTAAAGATTTTAAATATTCTATTGAAAAAGTTGTAATCTCTTTAGAATCTGTATAACTTAATATCGATTTAAAAATAAATCCACCATAACTAGCTCCATAAGGTGATTTTGCTACTTTTAAATTATCTTTTTCTATAATAGCAATTGGTAACAATCCAAACAGTTCCTCACCTTTAAATATACCTAAATGATGTTCATCAAATCTATCATTATGATAAGATAAAAAATCAGGATGATGAAAAAGTGTTTCACCATTTGCTTGTTTCAATAATCTAACCCATTGCTTATAATCGTGTTCATTATGTCTATCAATTTGTTTTATACTATATTTAGCCATTTTGTACCTCTTTTATTAAATTTAAAAAATTATTTTCTATACCATTATTTGTAGTATTTTTTTGTTTTTTAAGTTTTGTATAATTACTAAAATTACTTCTAGCATTTTCATATGTAGATAACTCGTCTGTATTTAGAAATAAATGAATAGGATGAAAATCAAATACTTTTATTCCTTCATATTTTATATATTTATTACTATCAAAAGTATCGTTATAAATAATATGCAAATCGTCTTCCCAAAAATGAGGAACATTTACTAAATTATCTTCCCAATGATTATAAGGTTTTACTATAATAGTTGAATTTTTAGGTATATATTGATTACATTCATATTTTAATCCATATTTTCTAAAAACTTTTGATATAATTGAATTATTAGTTAGAGAATGACTTCTTACGCTTACAGATTCTGGAACTATGTTTTTATAGTATTCTATAACTCCATCAATAGTTCTACCATATCTAAAATCACCATTTAAAAGTGGATTAAAATTTGGATGAATACCAAGTTCAATATATTTATTATCTCTTATTCTATCGAGTAATTTAGTTTCGTGAGTTACAAAAAAAGTTGCCTTTATATTATGCTCTTCAAGTATATCTAATGTATAGGATAATACTTCATTACTACACCAATCTATATCAAAAGTTAAAAATATTTTATCTTGCCAAGACTGAGAATTATTTACATCAATGTTTTTAATTAATTCAAAATTTATCACTTTATATCTCTCCTAAATCATTTCTGTTTATTTTTTGGTTTATAATATCATTCATAAAAAACATTGTAATAATTGGTAGCATTAATCCTGCAGTAATTAAGAATGATAAGACAATACTAGAAAAACCACTAAAAGATATTAATAAAAATACTAAAAGGAAAGTTGGTATTCCTAGTAAAAATATAGATACTTTCTTTTTTTCCTGGGAAATCTCTTTTACAATAAAAAAAGCTTCTATATTATTTTGATATTTTATTCTTTTTTCAACAATAGATATAAAAATAGAATATGAAATGATATATATCATTAATAATATTAAAGAGATTAATGCTATAGAAGTATCTGGTTTTTTACCACTAATGTAATTTATATAAAGTGCAATAGGTATCACAAGACTTATTGCATATAAATATATTTTAGTTGTATTTGATATCAATTCTTTATTTAGTAGTGATTCTATAGGTAATTCATTTTTATATCCAGTGTATTTTAATATGAAATACTTATGTAATCGTTTTATTAAACCTATTATTATGTAAAATATTTGTTGAATATATTTCATTATATGCTTCCTATAACAGAGTAAATATTTGAAATATTATTTTTATTTAAATTATAAACAACCAATATATTATCAAGTTCACTCTCATTTATAGCTAATGGTAATAAGCTATTTCGTATAGTAAATCCTGTATTATAAGTCATATCAATAATAACTTGATATGTTTCTTTTTTAGAAATATCAAATGCTATTGTTTTATTTTCCAATTTTAATAAATAAGCAACACCATACATAAGAACTCTTCCTTCATGAGAAGGTGAAAAAAGTGAAATAGTTTGATTATTTGATTTTTCTATAATCTGCTCTACCATTTTATTGACTACAGCAAAATATATATCAGTATTATGTAATACTAAGGTAAAATCATAATATTTTGTTTCCTTAAAACTTTCTTCTAATAACGACAAATCTTCTCTATTATCTAAGAAATTTCTAATATTTACTTTCTCTATAGTTAATTCTTTATTATATTCTATAACATTACTATAAACAATATTTTTTCTATGTTGCTTATAAGTATTGTTTTCACCTATTACTAAAAAATTGTAGTTATCTTTTTCTAATTCATTTTTTGTTACTCTTAAGTACATATTTTTGAATAAAGAAAAAGTAAACCCTGTTTTGATAGTCTCATCAAAGATAATTAAATCTTTATTTTTAATCAACTCTCTGAATCCTAAAGGATGTAAATCAACAAATGGAAATGTTTTAAAATGCAAAATATGATTATTACATTTATTAAACAAATTATATAAATTTGCTAAAAAACCTCCCGAAGAATAAAACCCTATTAAAACTTTATTTTCAGAAACTGGTTGTTTTAAAAATAATGTTTTAAAAATTGAATTTAAAATATTTATATCTTCATTTTCCAATAAGTTATCTAATTTTAAATTAGTAATTGTTGTTGTAACTGATTCTTTAATATCAAAAGCAATTTTATATTGTGATAAATTTGTTTCTAATGGTCTTGATGTTGGCTCTAATAATATATTTAATTTTTGAAACATATTTTGAGTACTATCAAATAATTTTTCGTATGCTATTTTATTTGTATTATAAAATTCACTACAAACATCTAATATTTGCTTAATATTATCAACAAAAAAAGCTATATCAATCTCTTTATGATCAAAAATATCTTGAAATAAATGTCCAGTTTTCCATAAAATATTTGAAATAAGATATGAAAATGGTTCTAATTTTATTTTATTTTGATAATTAACAATAAAAGTACTAAAAAACTTTTCAAAATCATCATTCTCTATACTAATATTTATTTTTTGATTTTTTGATATTGTATAAGGTATAACTCGTACTGATAAATCTCTATATTGTGATTCTGTTGTTATCTCGTTTAGTAAATCTAAAATATCATCTTTAATTTGGAAAAATTCGTCTTTGTTTTGTTGAAAATTTGTAAAATATCCATTTCCATTTTTTGCATCAAAAATAAAATCATACATCAGAAAAGATAAAAAGTAATATTTTGATATTAAAAACTTTAATTTATCATTAGATTCTTCAGTAACTATAGCATGTGCTATATAATATATAGTTTCAACATATTTATTATTTAATTTATTAAAAGACTTTATACTATCTTCTCTAAAAAAAGAATATTTTATCTTTGAAGCAATAAGATTATTAAAAAAAATACAAAAATTTCTATATTCAATATTTGTAGATATTATAGGATGTTCTACTAATAAATAAGAATTAAATAATTGAATACTTTCAAATGATTCTTTTACTATCTCTATCTTTTCTACATCTAAATCTTTAATTTCATCATCTCTAAATGTTTCAAATTTATAGCTAACACTACTCCATTTTTCTAATAATGAATGAGTTTTATTTAAAAAATCTTCTTTTTTCAATATTTATATTCCTTTTATTTCTATTGGGCTTCCATAAGCCTTACTATTACTTGGTATATCTTTATTCACAAAACTATTAGCACCTATTATCACTTTATCACCGATACTAATACCTTTTTGAATAACCACATTTGGTGCAATATACACATTATTTCCTATTTTTGTTTTATTATATTGATAATCTTCTTTACCACCACTTATAGCCCAATCTATACTATCGTGAGAATATATCTGAACTCCAGCAGATATAGAACAATTATCCCCTATATTAAGTCCACCACTCCCATCAAGTACTACATTTGGACCTATCCAACAGTTTTTACCCACTTTTACATCCCCTAAAATTAAAACATTATCATATACACTTGTTCCATCTCCAAAACCAAGTACTTTTGCTTTTTCAAATCTATCAATAAAATAATCTCCAAATGACAAGCTTCTGTTAAATTTATTTTTCTTTCCATTAAATAATCTTTTAAATATTCTAAGCAACCATCCTAAGACTTTTTGCTCTTGAATACCCCCCCCATAAGTTATTAACTCTTGCATAGTCTTTGAATTTGTAATCTTTGTATCCATCATTTATAGTTCCTATTTCTAAAAAATTATCTTTTGTTGCTACTAAAGTTTTATTATCTAACTTTACCACTTCGCCATATTTATAGTTTTCATTATTTATATTGACTATTTTACTATCTAGTATCTTAATTATTTTATCATCTATAATTGAAAAAGCACAAGGATATGGTAATGTTTGAGCTCTTATAAAGTTATATATATTTATAGCTTCTTCAGACCAATTTATCTCTCCATCTTCTGGTTTTCTTTGTGGATATATCTCTATTTTAGATTTATCTTGCTGTTTAAATTTTATATTATCAATATTTGATAAAACTTCTAATAAAATATTTTTAGATTCTAAAGTAGCTTTATTATATATATCTTTAATGGTGTCTTCAAAATCTATACTAAAACTTTTTTGAAATATTATATCCCCATCATCTACACCATCTTCCATTCTAAACAATGTTACACCTGTTTCTTTTTCACCATTTATTATTGCCCAATTAAGTGGTGCACCACCTGCATATTTTGGAAGAAGTGAAGCGTGGATACCCCAAGCACCGTATTTTGTTAATTCCCTTGTACTTTTTGGTATCATATAGTACCAACCAAGTATAAGTAAAAGGTCTAATTCTAATTCTTTTATAATACTATTATAATCTTTAGTTTTTTGACCTTCTACTGAATCTATCTCATAATACTTTATATGGTACTTATTTGCTATCTCTTTTAAATTAGCATAATTTGTATTTACTACTTTTTTTTCACTATATGATATATTAAACTCTTGCGGTATAGAGAATATAACTGATGGTATAAAGTTGTTATCTATTAAATATAATAACAACTCTTTACTATAATTTGTAGCTCCAAAAAAGGCGAAGTTAATATTTTTATCAATCATTATCTGCTCCAAATAGCTTTAAAAATACTTTTAAGTCATCTAAAACTTTATGATCAAAATCCCAAATATCTTTTTCTAAAGCTACTTTTAGGTTACATTTTTTTGAAATCTGTTTTTTATCATCATTACTGCAAGTATCAAATCTGATATAATTATTTATCCAAAATTTTAATAAATCTTTCTCTGAAATATCCTTTCCATTTTGTATTAGACATTCTTTCCAATTATCTAAACAATCAGCATAAGTAGAATCAGAAGTTTTAATCTCTTTTAAGATATCTTCTAACTCGCCTTCATCATCTATATTTATAATATAACAAGCTATCTCTAAATCTAATTTTTCATCTTTTTTAAATTGGTTAATAATATCTAATTGTATATCTATATTTAACTCTTTTAAAATAGTATTGATTTGAGATAATCTTTGAGATAATCCTTCTTTATCGACATCTAAAATTATACCTAATCTATCTATATCATCTAACTTCTCATCTTGTAATCTTTTTTTTAGATTATCCATGCCATCAAGACAAATATAATCATTTATATTACATAGTGGTTCATAAAAGTCAAGATTATTAAGATTTAGTTTTGTTATTAATCGTTCTATGAAATATTTGTCATTTTGACTCTCTACAATAAGTTTATTCACCTCTAAATCTCCCATTGTGAGTTAGAGAATATTGTAAAACATCATGACCTCTTTGTTTAACAACAATATTATCTTTTTTATTTTTATACAATTCAAGATAACAGCCATCATCATCTTGATTTACTTCATTAAACATCTCTATACACTCTTTAGAATGTGTAGTTATAAAAACTTGACAATTAGCTTCTTTAGAAACTTTAAAGATAATCTCCCATAATTTTTTATAATGAGTATAATGAATACCATTCTCTATTTCATCGATTAATAAATAACCATCTTGACTAGCCCATATGGCACATAGTATTGTAATAAAACGATTTATCCCTTCACCAAGTGAAGATAAAGGATATAATTTATTTTTTATCTTAATCTTTAAAATAACTTCATTTTCTTTGGTGATTTGCTTCAATGCTACAATATCTTTATCAAATATTTTTAATGAGTTATTTAAAAATTCTTCTTTATCCAACTCTACTAATTCACTATATAAAAGTGCTATATTAAATGAACTGATAGTATTGCTAGGTATATATTTTGTTCTTTTTATGGAAAAGTTATTTAAGTTCTCTTTGTTATCAGTTAATATTCTTATAGGTAGCTGTCTTATTTCGTGATTAAAAGATATACTAGCATATGGTTCTGGTAATACTTCTTGATCATCAATCAACAATCTAAATTTTGGTTGTTTAGTAGGAAATAATTCTATAGCTAATTTATTTACATGGTTTATATCTATTTGCATATCTTTATCATTTGAGATAAAATCAAATTCAAAATTTCTTATATCTTTGTATCTTCGAGATAAAATACGATTGATATAATATGTAACTTCTATAATACTACTAGGAAGAGTAACTAACTCTATAGCTTCTAATAATGCAGTTTTTCCTATATTATTTTTTCCACCTATAAGATTTACTCTTTTTATGTTATCAAGTTCTAAATCTTGAAATAATTTAAAATTTTTAATTTTAATATTTAATATTTTATCCATAAATACTACTCCACTCTTCAAAATTTAATAAACTCCAGATAAAAAGTCTTCTATTTTTTTCTCCTTTTAAATGCTCATTTACTAATTTATTTACTGAATCATAATCAAAATATTGATAAATTTTAGCATTTTTATCTAAAATTTTACTTTTTACAAATTCTATACTTTCACCTTTAAACCAACTTTGATCAGGAGAACTAAATCCTTGCTTGACTGCTTGATGAATATCTTGTGGTATATATTTACTCATAGCTTTTCGTAAGATCGCTTTACCATCATTTGTTTTATGCATTTTTCCTATTTGATTTTCATCCATTTTTATAACTTTTTGAAGATCTGCTAGTTTTAAACTTACTGGAATTTTTTGTGCAAAGTTTACTAAATCATTATCAAGAAATGGTACTCTAGTCTCTAAACTATGTGCCATAGACAGTTTATCATCAACTACCAAAAGACCATGCAAAAATGTCTTTGCTTCAAAATATAGTGAATGATTTATATACTCTTCTGGCATTTGACCAATATCAGGAGTATTAAACACATTTGCAAATATATCTCTTGTCCATACATTATTAGTATCATTAGATATTGGTGAGAATACTTTTTTAATATCATTATTTGGTATTAGTCTTTTCCAAAAACTATAATATTTATCTATATAATCATCAAAATTTTTATTATTTGTTGCTTTATAATATCTCCACGGATAACCTGCAAAAAGTTCATCTCCACCAGCACCACTAAGCACTACTTTTACAAACTTAGAAGCTAATTTTGCCGCATAATAGTTAGGATAGCTTTGTCCAACTCTCGGTTCTTCTAAATGATATGCAAAATTTTTCATACATCTTTCCATATCTCCACTTTTTAATACCATTTCATAATGTTCAGTTTTAAATTTGTATGACATATATTCAGCTTTAGTTCTTTCATCAAAGCTAAGCTCCATACCACTTGCACTACTAAGATCAAATCCTACAGTAAAAGTTTTTAGAAAATTACCACTTTTTTGAAAATGATTTGAAGCAATAGCTGTTATAGATCCACTATCCATACCACCACTTAGATAACTTCCTACTGGCACATCAGATACAAGCTGTCGTGTCACTGCTTGTGTAAAAAGTCTATCTAACTCTTCTATATACTCTCTATCATCTTTTATTTTTAAAGGCTCACTAAAATCAAAATCCCAATATTGAGTTTTATTCATTTCTTTTGATAGTAAATCTATCTCGAAATAGTGCCCAGCTTCAAGTATCTGTATATCTTTATGTAATGTTTTATTTGTAAATATATTTTGAAATGTAAAGTATTCAAGTAAAGCTTCTTTATCTACTTCACTCTTATAATCTTTATACTCTAAAATAGATTTTATTTCGCTTGCATATATAAAAGTTTTATCTTCTGTAATATGATAATAAACTGGTTTGATACCATATCTATCTCTACAAAGATAAAACTTTTTATTAAAGTTATCATAAAGTGAAAATGCAAACATACCATTAAACTTTTTGATACACTCAATTCCCCACTCAATATAAGCATAAATTATTACTTCGGTATCAGTATTACTTTTAAACCTATGTCCTGATTTTTCAAGTTCTACTCGTAACTCTTTAAAGTTATAAATTTCACCATTGTAAGCTATCCAAATATTACAAGAAAGATCACTCATAGGTTGATGTCCTGCATAAGATATATCTAAGATAGATAATCTTCTGTGTCCCATATACAAATCATAATCATGCCTATGTAGTTCTCTCTGTGCAGAATCTGATTCTATAGTAGGCAGCATATCATCAATATTCTTAAATCTATCATCTGTAAGATTATGATAAAAAGAAATATTATTAATACTTCTAGCTCCAGTATGAAAATAAAGATATCCAGCATCATCTGGTCCACGATGAGACATTTTATCAGCCATCGGTTTAGCATAATCTACATTTATAGATGGTCTATTTAATGATAATGCCCCTACTATTCCACACATATTATTTTAAAGCCTCTTTTATATTTGAAATTACATATTCAAACTCTTCATCACTCATACCTGCATAAAGAGGTAGTGCTATACTTAATCTATCTGCAGCATAAGAATTAAGAAAATCTTCATCTTTAAAGTTATTTTTGTTTTTATAATATCCTAAAGTATGAACTGCATGTGTTCCTTGCCTTGTAGCTATATTTTTCTCTTCAAGTTTTTCCATAAATATATTTCTTTTGATATTTATATTATCAATTTGTTCTTTAGTAAGATTAGATATATCTTGTCCATTTGTAAAAATACAAACATAAGATTGGAAGCCATGTTTATAACCATCTGGAATGTATGGAGTAATAAGCTCTACTATATCTTTTAAAGCTATATCATACTTAGAAGCAACTTCTCGTCTTCCACTCATAATATAATCTTTTTTGTTCATCTGACAAACACCCAATGCCCCTTGCATATCAGTCATACGATAGTTGTATCCTCTCATTGTAAAATCAGGAAGTAAAGAACCACCTTTTTCTTTATGTCTTTGAAGGTCAGATTTACTTGCTCCATGATCTTTCAGTTGAGATACTTTTGATGCTAGTTCATCATTATTTGTGATAAGCATACCACCTTCACCTGTACATATTGATTTTCTAGGATGAAAAGAGAAACACCCTACATCTCCAAAAGTTCCACTATGTTTATCTCCTATCCAGCCATCAAATCCACAAGCACTATCTTCTATAACTTTTAAGTTATACTTTTTTGCTAATTCTATAATATAAGGCATATTGGCACAAAGTCCAAATAAATTTACAGGCATAATAGCTTTTATAGAACTATCTGCTTTTATAAGCTCTTCAAGTTTTGTCTCATTAATATTAAATGTTTTTAAATCAATATCGCAAAATACCACCTCTGCACCTGTATATTCAACAGCATTAGCACTAGCAACATAGGTAAAAGAGGGAACAATGACTTTATCGCCTCTACCTATTCCCATCGCCTCTAATCCAAGATGCAAAGCTGTAGTACAACTTGTAGTTGCATGAGAGTGTTTTGCTCCTGTAAATTCAGAAAACATCTCCTGAAATTTAGCAACACTTGGTCCTTGTACTACCCATCCTGTTTCTAATGGTTTTACTATTGCTTGGGCTTCTTCTTGTCCAAATATTGTTTTTGTAATAGGTATATTCATCTTTTAACCTTTAATTCCATTAGCTTCTCGCCAATCAATAAGTTTTTGTAATCCTTCTTTTAATGAATATTTATACTTAAATCCTAACTCTTTTTGGGCTTTTTCTCGTGAACCAATTCGATTTTGAACCAACTGTCTAGCATCATCTTCACTATATGGTACATATTTTACCTCTAAATTAGAATTTGTAAGTTTTAACATAGTATCGCATAACTCTTTTATAGTTGTTTGCACTTCTGTACCTACATTGTAATATCCAAGTTTTACATCTGAATTTGCAGCAGCTATATTACATCTAGCAATATCTTCTACATATATAAAATCATAAGCTTGACTTCCATCACCATTTACTATAGGTGGCTCACCTCTATCAATTTTATTAAGCACAATAGGTACAACTCCACTATAAACAGCATGTTGGTCTTGGCCAGGTCCATATACATTCATATATCTAAGCCCAATTATCTCTAAACCATATCTATCGTTATATGCAGTACACATAGCTTCGCCTGCTATTTTTGTAGCACCATAAAAGTTTTTGTTGTTAAATGGATGATCCTCAGTCATAGGAACTTGTACTGCATCTCCATATACAGAAGCCGATGAGCTATATATGAGTTTTTTTACTTTGTGTTTCACACAAGCTTCTAATACATTAAAAGTTCCTGCAATATTTACATCAAATGCAGTTCTTGGAAAATCTTTACAATGAAGTAGCCACATAGCAGCAAGATGAAATACATAATCAACACCCTCCATAGCCTTATCAAGTATATCTATTTCTCTTATATCTCCACCATAAGGAAATATACTACATCTTTCATCTTTTAAAGACTCTTTTAGATTTTCTAGTTTACCACGAGTAAAATTATCGTAAATAATTACCTCTTTTACATCTTGTTTTAATAGTTCAGCTACCACAAAACCACCTATAAAACCAGCAGCCCCAATAACTAATACTTTTGATCCATCTAATTTATTTGACATCTATTTTTCCTTTTTTATTTTGATTTATTTCATTAACTACATGTTTTGCAAATGCAAAACTACAAGTAAATGCAGGACTAACTGCATTTAATATATGAGTAGAGTCTTTTGCATGTTCTACAACAAAATCCTGAATTAACTCATTTGTTTTTGTATTTAAAAGCTGTGCTCTTATTCCTGCTGGGATTGGCTTAAAATTAGTACCAATTTTTTTAACCAAATTTTTAGCTTTTTGTATAAATATATTTTTATTATAATTTTTTATTTCACCTAATGCTAAATTTCTAAAATTGAACGAATTTAATAAAAATAATTTAGCTTCATAATACAATATTTCTAACATTTCTGAAAGATTAAAATTATCTAAACCCTTATAATTTTCTCTCCAAAAAGCTGGAATTGCTGTAGGCCCTATTTTTATACTACCATCTACTGTAATGGTATAGTGAACTCCCAAAAAAGGATTAGCTAAATTTGGCACTGGATAAATATTTGTTTTTATATCAGTTTTATTTTCTTGATATTTCAAATAAATACCTTTAAAAGGAAGCATGGTATAATCTTTTGCCAATCCAAATTGTTTAGCTATTTTATCTGCATACAAACCAGATGCATTAATCAAATAATCATAATCCAATTTAGACTCTTTAAAATTAGTATTAAAATAAAACTCAACACCTTGACTTTTTAATACATCTTTTAATTTCAAACACACTTCTATTGGATCAACACTCGCAGTTGTTGGAGAATATAATGCTTTTTTATAAGTTTTAATATTTGGATCTATTTTATAAACTTCATCTTCATCTATAATAGATGTATCGACTCCATTTGCTTCTGCTCTTTTTTGAAGTTCATAAATTCCTTCTACTTCTTTATCATCTTTTGCAACTACTATCTTTTTTGTTTCATTTACAAAAATATTATTTTCTTTACAAAAGTGTTTCATAAGCTTATTTCCATCTACTGTAAATTTTGCTTTTAAACTATCAGCACTATAATAAAACCCTGCATGCAAAACTCCACTATTTCTTCCACTAGCATGTTTTACTACATCTTCTTCTTTATCTATTATAGCTATTTTAATATCTTGATTTTGTTGAACTAATTCATAAGCTATTGTCATACCAATAATACCAGCACCTACTATTAAATAATCATATTGCATTTATAATTTCTCACTTATATACCCTATCTCTTCATCACTCACATAAGGATTCATAGGCAAACTCATAATCTCTTCACTCACTCTTTCAGAGATTGTAAAATCTCCTTTTTTGTATCCTAAATATTTAAAACACTCTTGAAGATGTAAAGGCATAGGATAGTGTACTGCTGTTGGAATACCCTGCTCTTTTAGTCTAGCTTGAACTTTATCTCTATTTTTAACTCTTATACTATATTGGGCAAATGCAGAAGTACAATTCTCATCAATATATGGCAATGCTATATCTTTGTCTTTATCTTTTAATGCTTTTGTATATTTACTTGCCACTTCTTGTCTTAATCTCAAATCTTTTTTATAATATTTTAGTTTTACATCTACTATAGCACATTGGATAGTATCCATACGACCACCCATACCAATATATTTATGGTGGTATCTTCTGTTTTGCCCATGAACTCTAAGCATTTTTATTTTCTGGGCTAATTCATCATTATTTGTTAAAACTGCCCCACCATCTCCAAAACAACCAAGAGGTTTCGCTGGGAAAAATGAAGTAGTATATATATCGCAAAAATGAACTTCTGCTTTTTCTTTATAAGTAGCTCCAAAGCTTTGAGCCCCATCAACTATATGAAAAAGATTATATTTTTTAGCAATCTCATTTATTTCATCTAAATCACTCGGTTGTCCATAAAGACTAACAGAGATTATCCCTTTTGTTTTTGAAGTAATTTTTTCTTCTATTTTTTTAGGGTCTATATTATAAGTAGTTTCATCAAAAGCTCCGCTTTCTTTAGTAATATCTACAAATACTGGCTTTGCATCTAAAAAAGCAATAGTTTCAGCTGTAGCTATAAAAGTAAAAGGGGTTGTAATTATCTCATCTCCTGGCTTAATATCAAGTGCCATCATTGCTAAAATTAAAGCATCTGTCCCGCTTGAACAAGTTATACTATTTTTAGCACCTGTAAATTTAGATAGATTTTCTTCTAATTCATTTACTTCCGGACCCATAATATATTTACCATGATTTAATACTTTTTGAATTGATTCATCTATCTCATTTTTATATAATTGATATTGATATTGTAATTTAGCAAAATCTATTTTCATTTTTTTATTACCTTTATATTATCATCTTCTAACTCATAGTAAGCAAATTCATCTTCTGCTTTATTATCTACAAATTTCAAAGTATTCCCACTTATTCCAACCCATCCAATTTGACGAGCTGGTACTCCTACCATCAAAGCAAATGGTTTAACATCTTTATTTACTACTGCTCCACTTCCTATTAGTGCATATTCTCCAATAGTTACACCACATACAATAGTAGCATTAGCTCCTATACTACATCCTTTTTTTAAAAGAGTTTTTTTAAACTCATCACGTCTAACTATAAAAGCTCTTGGATTTATCACATTTGTAAATACCATAGAAGGTCCTAAAAACACATCATCTTCAATCTCTACTCCATCATAAATAGAGATATTATTTTGAACTTTTACTCCATTTCCCACTTTTACATTAGGTCCTACTACACAATTTTGACCATATGAACAATTACTTCCTATTTTTGTGTTACTTAATATATGAGAAAAATGCCAAATTTTTGTATTTTCTCCTATTTCTACATTATCATCTATATAACTACTTTTATGAACAAAAAAATTACCCATTTATAACCTTTTTACAAAATGGATGATATTCCCCTTTTAATCCAATGGCATCTTTTTTTCTAATTTCTGAAACAGTTCTAATACTTCCATAAGCTTCATCAAGCCCAAAACCATTCCCTTTTAAAATTTCTTCATAACTTCTTGTGT
>Ga0256837_1000789_pt1 | contig 24669 bp, 26 predicted proteins | sample 4562384metaG_FD_185976 | JGI IMG/M metagenome (GOLD analysis project Ga0256837, IMG submission 185976) | Hydrothermal vent microbial communities from Guaymas Basin, Mexico - 4561-384 | ecosystem: Environmental > Aquatic > Marine > Hydrothermal vents | place: Mexico: Guaymas Basin | collected... | reverse complement strand
CAGGTACCCTGCGTTAACCGGGAAGGGGGGCTTTATTCTGGGCTCTCCCCTCTTACCCTCCATAGACTCAATCAGGGCAGTCTCCTCGCCGCAGATGTAGGCACCTGCCCCGCTGTGAATGTAGAGGTCAAAGGAGAAGTCGGTTCCGAGTATGTTCTCTCCCAAAAAACCCTTTTCATAAGCCTCGGCTATTGCCCTCTCTAAAATCCTCTTTCCTATGGGGTACTCGCCCCTTAAGTAGATGTAGCCGTAGCGGCACCCGGTTGCGTAGGCGCCGATTAACATTCCCTCTATGAGGGCGTGGGGGTCTTTTTCAATTATTACCCTGTCCTTAAAGGTGCAGGGCTCACCTTCATCGGCGTTACAGACGAAGAACTTTGGCTCCTTTATGTCGGCGGCGGCAAACTCCCATTTCATCCCGGTAGGGAAGCCTGCTCCGCCCCGCCCCCTTAAGCCGCTTATCTTAACCTCCTCAACGACGTCCTCGGGGCTCATCTCCTTTAAAACCTTCCTCAAAGCCCCGTATCCGCCGCCGGCAAGGTAGACCTCTATCGTGTGGGAGTTTTCCTTGTCTATATTTCTCAAAAGAAGCTTTTCCATTACTTACTCTCCCTGCCAGCCGAACTTCTTGAGAATCTGGGGGAGCTCCTCCTTTTTTACCCTCAAAAACCTCTCCTCGTTAACGGTAAGGGCGGGAGCTCCGTCACACAGCCCCATACACTCGTACTCCTCAAGGGTAAAGAGGCCGTCGGGGGTGGTCTGGCCGACCTCTATTCCGAGGAGTTTTTTAAGCTCTTTAACGATTTCCTCTGCCCCGTTTAACATGCAGGAGAGGTTCGTACATACTCTTATGATGTATTTCCCCTTAGGCTCGGTGTGGAACATTGCGTAGAAGCGGGCGGCCTCTTCAACCTCAACTAAGGGAATTTGGAGCTCTGCCGCAATTATCCTCATTATTTCGGCGTCTATTCTCGGAAAGTTCTTCTCGGCAATCCAGAGGGCAGGCAGCGTGTAGGACTTGAGGCTCGGGTACCTGTTTGAGGCAACCAGTTTTCTAATTTCTTCTCTAAACTCCTCGTAGGTCATCTATCAACCTCTCCCATCAGGGGGTCAAGACTTCCGATTATTGAGATAACGTCTGCAACGTAGTGGCCTTTTAGGAGCTCCGGAAGAATTGCAATGTTTATTAAAGAGGGCGGGCGAATTCTGAGCCTGTAAGGCTTATTGCTACCGTCGCTTACTATGTAGTAGCCCAGCTCCCCCCTGGGCCCCTCAACTGCTGCGTAAACCTCCCCTTTAGGCGGAGTAATTCCGTGAATTACGAGCTCAAAGTGCTGAATGAGGCCTACCATCGTGTTGTAGACCTCCTCCTTCGGGGGAAGGATAATCGTCGTATCCTCAATCTGGACGGGGCCTTCGGGCATCTTCTCAAGGCACTGCTTTATGATTTTTACAGACTCCCTCATCTCGTCCATTCTGACCCGGTAGCGGTCGTAGACGTCGCCGTTTTGGTAAACGGGAACCTTAAAGTCAAGCTCGTCGTAAACACAGTAGGGGTAGTACTTCCTGACGTCGTAGTCGCAACCTGCGGCCCTCAGAGTCGGCCCGGTAATTCCCCAGTTTATTGCAGTCTCCTTGTTTATTACTCCAACACCTTTAGTTCTTGAAAGCCAAATTCTATTTTCGGTTAAAAGGGTTTCGTACTCGTTGAGCTTCTCCGGGAAAACTTCAAGGAACTTACCGAGCTCCTCAATAAACCTTTCAGTCGCGTCGGCTGCAACCCCGCCAATCCTCATGTAACCGGTGTGGAGCCTACCCCCGGCAATCTCCTCAAAGAGGTCTAAAATCATCTCCCTCTCCCTGAAGGCGTAGAGGAAGACGCTCATTGCCCCGAGCTCAAGGGCGTGGGTTCCGAGCCAGATTAGGTGGGAGGAGATACGGGTAAGCTCGGCCATTATCACCCTGAGGAACTGGGCACGGCGGGGGATTTTATCCTCTATTCCCAGGAGCTTCTCAACGGCTAAAACGAAGCCGAGCTCGTTAGTGTTTGCAGAGACGTAGTCAACCCTATCAAAAACCGGAAGGATTTGCATGTACTTTCTGTGCTCTGCCAACTTCTCTACGCCCCTGTGGACGTAGCCGATTATTGCGTCCGAGTTTACAATTTTCTCTCCCTTCAGCTCTAAAACGAGCCTTAAAACCCCGTGGGTTGAGGGGTGCTGGGGCCCCATGTTTAAAATCAGGTCGGCCTTTTCCCTCTCCATTATCTACTCCCAGTCCCAAACTTCGCAAGGGGTCTCTTTCCCCTCTAAGGGGAAGTCCTTGCGAAGGGGATAGTAGGGGTATTTCTGGGGAAGGAGGAGTTTTCTGAGCTCCCTCCCGGTAAACCTAACTCCGAACATCTCGTACACCTCTCTCTCAAGCCAGTCGGCCGCACGCCAGAGCTCTATAACCGTAGGAACTTCATCGTTTTCGGCCCAGCACTTTACCCTGAGGTTGTGCTTCAGGGGAATTGAGCGGAGGTGATAAACGACTACGAAACGGGGTTTTCTCCCCGGGTAGTCAACGGCCGTTAGGTCAACGAGCATGTCCATCTTAAAGCGCTCGTCGTGTTTTAAAAAGCCCATGAAGGGAATGAGAATTTCCTTATCTACCTCTACGGTGCTCTCTCCCCTGAAGACAGGGAGCTCCCTGACCTTATCCTTAAACTCTTTTTTCAGAACCTGTAAGAGCTCTTTTTTTACGTAGAGCATTCTTCCTCACCGCCGACTATTATTGGCCTATCCCTCTTAATCTTCTTCTTAAGGAGGATGAGGGCTTCATAGAAGGCCTCGGGCTTAGGGGCACATCCGGGAACGTAAACGTCAACCGGTACTATACAGTCAAGACCCCTCAAGGTTGAGTAGGTCTGAAAGATGTTCCCGCTTATTGCACAGCTCCCTATTGCAATTGCCCACTTCGGGTCGGGCATCTGCTCCCAGAGCCTCTTTATTATCGGACCCATCTTCCTGCTGATTGTCCCGCACATTATCAAAAGGTCGCACTGCCTCGGGGTGTTCCTGAAGATTACCCCGAAGCGGTCAAAGTCGTAGCGAGAGGCTGCGGCCGCCATCATCTCAATTCCGCAGCAGGCGGTTGCGAAGGCAAGGGGCCAGAGAGAGCCCTTCCTTCCCCAGTTTATAAGCTCCTCTAACTTAGTAAGGAAAACTCCTTCTCTTACTCCCACTTTAGAGCTCCCTTTGCAATGGCGTAGACGAAACCTACAAGGAGAATTCCGACAAAGAGAAAGGCCTCAATTATTCCGAGAACTCCCAGCTCCCTAAAGGCTACCGCCCAGGGAAAGAGGAAAACCGTCTCAAGGTCAAAGAGGAGAAAGACAAGGGCTACTATGTAGAAGAAGGCAAAGTAGTGGCGGTTAAGGGGAGCAATCTTCGGAATTCCGCACTCGTAGGGCTCGTACTTGCCCTTTTCACTGCGGTTAATTTTCAGAAATCTGTTTGTTATGAGGTTAACGTTGGGGACGAGAACAGCAACCGCAACTGCTATAAGGAAGAAGACAAAGAGAACCAGGTAGCTCTCCACTTTACCGTCTCCAAGCGAAATTTCTAATATTCCGAAAACCGGTTAATAATTTTAACAAAATTTTTACGCAAGAGCTTAAGCCTTACTCCTCTACCTTTACAGCCTCACCAAACCGCTCCTTAAGAAGCTTGACGGCCTCCTCCTTAACCTCTGGAGAAGGAGCTTCCACTGTAAAGCGAAACCTCTTTCTCTCTCCCTCAAGCCTCTTTAAGCTCCTGCGGGCTGCCTCCTTAAGAGCCTTTTTCCACTCTTCAAAGTTCTCTACGGGAACAAAGTTTCCTTTCTCTATTTCGCTCTCTATCCACCTTTCATACTCGTCTAACTCAAATTTCTCTTCCCTTTTCACAATCAGCCCCGTTTAATACGGTTCTTAAACCTTCTGCTCGGGTAGACTGCTTATCCCCGTACTTCACATGGAACTACCCAGGAATAGCCGCCCATATCCAGGATAATTGCCCTGGGTAGCGCTCCTGATTGAAGTGCTTTTCAAAGGCGACTACTTTACCTGTAAGGATGTAATCTAAGATTTCCCTTAAGCTCTTTCCGTGCTTCCGTTTAACCTGTTTGCTCTTTTCCTCGTCCCACTCAAACTCCAGTTTCGGTATCACCTTCAACTACCTGCACTTTGAGAGCTCCGGGTCCTCAACCTCCTCAAACTCACACCTTCCCATCTGGTAGAGGTCGTTTCCGTAGATGTCGTTAACCACAAAGGCGGGGAAGTCCTCAACAACGAGCCTCCTTATTGCCTCGGGGCCTAAGTCTTCATAAGCAACCACCTGCGCCTCTTTTACGCAGCGGGCAAGGTAGGCGGCTGCACCTCCGACGGCTCCGAAGTAAACGCCCTTGTACTTCTTTATGGCCTCAATTACCTCTTTACTGCGGCTACCTTTACCAATCATTCCCTTTAAGCCCTCTGCAAGGAGCCTCGGAGCGTAGGGGTCCATACGGTAGCTGGTGGTAGGACCTACCGAGCCGATTGGTCTTCCCGGTTTTGCAGGAGCGGGACCTGCGTAGTAGATTATCTGGCCCTTTAACTCTATCGGAGGCTTCTCTCCCCTATCAAGGGCCTCAACAATCCTCTTGTGGGCTGCGTCCCTTGCCGTGTAGATAACTCCGGAGATTAAGACGAGGTCTCCGGCCTTAAGGCTCTCAATTACGCTATCGTCGGTTATAGGAGCTTTAATCTTTATTGCAGACATGCAAAAAACCTCCGGCCTCTTTTTAGCTCAAGTATAGCAAAAGGAAATAAATTTCACCGCCGAAGAAACCGGCTCAGGAGTAGAGAAAGTGAAGCTTAAGTCGGCAGCGCTGGTTGCACCGGCTGTCGTTCTAACGGGAGCTCTCATAGGACTCGGCAAAGTAGAGAAGGAGAACAACTGGGCAGGAGCACAACTCCTTCCGCCGGTAGAGAAGGTTGTTAAGGCCGTTGAAGAGGTAAAACCCCCTTCAGACCCCTCCCACATTTCCCTTAGAGCTCTACCCCTTCAGGAGAGGAAGAGGGAGTTTGTAAAACTGATGCTCCCTTTGATTGAAAGGGCAAACGGGGAAGTTCTCAAGGAGAGGCACTTCCTTCTTAAGGTGAAGGGGAAAGCGAAGCTTACCGAAAAAGAGAGGAAGAAGTTAGGAGAGCTAATGGAGAAGTACAGGACGAGGGATTTTGAGGAGCTCCTTAAGAGGGTAAATGCAGTTCCAGCAGGCCTCGTTCTTGCTCAGGCGGCAATAGAGAGCGGCTGGGGTACCTCAAGGTTCTTCACCGAGGCCAACAACTCTTTTGGAATCTACTCTTTCAGGGGAGGGAAGTGCCTGAAGGCAAAGGGCTCTTCGGCGTGCCTTAAGGTCTACGACTCACTCTACGACTCGGTAAAAGACTACACCTACAACCTTAACGTCGGCTGGGCTTACGAGAGGTTCAGGGAGCTCAGGAGCAAAGGAGCCGACATATATACTCTGATAGAGAGTCTCCACGGCTACTCAGAGAGGAAAGATGAGTACACGGAGCTGGTTAAAAAGGTCGTTAAGAAGAACGGTTTTGACTCTATCGGCCAGCCTCAGCTTGCTTCAAACATCACCGGCCTCAACTAACTACGCCACCGTCTTTATCTACCATAGGTTCGGCGACCCGAGATATCCCTCAACATCCGTCTCCCTTGAGGACTTTAAGAAGGAGCTCTCTTACCTTAAAGAGAACGGCTACAAAGTAATTAAACTCTCTCAGCTCTACCAGATAGTCTCCTCGGGAAGGGAGATTCCTCCCAAAACGGTTGTAATAACGATAGACGACGGCTACAGGACAACCTATAAGGCCTTTAAAATCCTTAAAGAGTTCAACTTCCCTTTTACCGTTTTCCTCTACATGGAGGCCGTAGGCCGCTACCCCGACTTTTTAACGATTAAACAGATAAGGGAGATGGAGAAGAGCGGCCTTGCGGAGTTTGAGAACCACCTCTACAGCCACCCCAGTTTAGCAAAGCTAAGGGCAAAGTTAACAGAGAAGGAATACCTGAAGGTTCTGAGGAGGGAGGCGGAACTCTCAGAAAGGAGATTTAAGGAGATTTTCGGCAGAAGACCCGAGTTCCTTGCATTCCCCTACGGGGAGTACGACAAAATCTCGGTAAAGTTTTTTAAAGAGAGGGGGTATAAACTCCTCCTTACCCAGGATAGAGGAAGTTACGACGGAAAAAGGTTTCTGGTGCCAAGGTTTGCCGTTGTGGGGAACCAGTCGGGGTTCAAGAGATTTGTAAGGGAGCTCCGAGTTGAGCCCCTCCCGGTAAGAGAGCACAGACCGGAAATCGGCCTTACCTACGAAAACCCGGTAGAGGTGGCCTTTAGGCTGGAAGAGCCCGAAAACTATAGAAACTGCCGAATATACCTAACTAAAAATGGGTGGATTAAGGGCGTCAAGGAAGGAGACTGGATTAGGGGCTCCCACGAGTTATGGGCAGAAAGGTTAAGAAGCCGTGCAGGGATAAAGTGCATCAACAAGAAAAGCGGAAGAAAGGCAGAGTTCTTTTTTCTCTTTATTGAAGGAAACTTAAAGGGGGGCAAAAGCCCCCAAAGGCGTTAAGAGAGGATTTCGTCAATAGTAATGACGGTTCCGACCTTACCGGCAATGTCGGGACCGGGCTTAAGGGTCTTCTTGCCGGGCCTCCAGTTTGCAGGGCAGGCCTCGTCGGGGTGCTCGTAAACGTACTTCCAAGCGTCAAGCTGTCTTAAGAGCTCGTTTACATTCCTTCCTACAGGCGGTTCAAGTACTTCTTCAGCAACTATCACTCCGTCGGGGTTGATGATAAATCTACCCCTCCTCGCTATTCCGGCCTCTTCAATGTAAACGCCGTACTTCCTTGAAACTTCCCCGGTGGGGTCTGAGCCGAGGAGGTACTTAACGTCTTTCATTAAGGGCTCAACCTCGCAGAAAATCTGGTGGCTGAAGACGGTGTCGGTTGAGATTGCAAGAACCTCGGCACCGCGCTTTTTAATCTCATCGTACTTAGCCGCGACCGCGGCGAGCTCTGTGGGTCAGACGAAGGTAAAGTCTGCAGGGTAGAAGCACAGGATAAGGAACTTACCCTCGTTGTTGGGAACGTAGTCGCTAAGGGAAACATCTACGTACTTTTTGTTTACCGGGTCGTATGCCTGAACTTTAAACTCAGGCGCCTTCTGGCCTACTAATGCCATTTTCTCCCTCCTGAAATTTATTTTCAATTCCGGTTCACTTTTAAAATTATAGTGGTTAAAGCTAAATACAACTATTTTTGCTATAGTTTGAAGCTATAGGAGTGGAGATTGAAAGGGTTTAAAGTTAAAGGGAAAAAGGGGAAAACTCTTACAGAGCTTATTGCATCCTACGCCGGCTCGAAGAAGAGGGCAAAAAGGTTAGTAGACGAGGGGCTCGTCTCGGTTAACTACAGGAAGGTAATCCTTGCAAGGAGAGCTCTAAGAGGCGGAGAGACCGTAATCTTTCCCATGCCTGAGGAGCTCTTTGAGAGGCCGAAGGTAGAGCTCCTTAAGAGAGAGGGAAGGGTATGGCTCTTTAACAAACCCCCCTTCATAACCTCAAACGAGGGAAAAGGAAGCCTTGAGGAGATTATAAAAAGGGAGTTTAACCCCGCCCTTAGGGTAGTCCACAGGCTTGATAAACAGACAAGCGGCGTAATAATCGCCGTTGAGGGGAGAGAGCTCTTTGAGAAGTTTAAGGAGCTCTTTAAGAGGAGAGAGGTAGAGAAGGAGTACATCGCCTTGGTTAAGGGGGAGCTGAGGGGAAAAAGGGATGTAAGAGCTCCCCTTGAGGGCAAAACCGCAATAACAAAAGCAGAGCCGGTTGAGGTTTTAAAAGGGGCTACCCTCGTAAGGGCGAGGATAGAGACCGGAAGGAAACACCAAATCAGGAGGCACCTTGCCCAAATCGGCCACCCGGTTGTAGGCGAGTTTAAGTACTACAGGGGAAGCTGGAGGGAGGAGCTCCTTTACGCCCCGAGAATACTCCTTCACAGTAAAAAAATTGCCTTTGAGAGTCCGGAAACGGGAAAACGCGTAGAGGTTGAAACGGAGCTCCCGGAGGACTTCAAGGAGTTCTTAAAGAGTTTAAAGAGGTAAGGGGAAAGCTCCCCTACCTCTCAAGGAAAATTGAAAGGTCAATATTAAGGCCGGCGTTCCTCAACTTCCTCAAAGCCTTTGACTCTATCTGCCTTATCCTCTCCCTCGTAACCTTCAACTCTTTGCCGACCTGCTCAAGAGTATGCTCGGGGTAGCCGTCAAGTCCGAAGCGGAGCTTAAGAACGAGGGCCTCCCTCTCGCTGAGCTGTGAGAGGAGCTGATTAACCTTTTCCTGTAGGTCTTTCTTAATAACCTCGTGCTCGGGGATAGGGCTCTTTGTATCCTCAATAAAGTTACCGAGGGTGCTGTCCTCGTCGTCTCCTATAGGAGTTTCAAGGGAAACGGGCTCTTGGGCGAGCTGAAGGATTGAGCGAACCTTACTTGCGGGCATCTTCAACCTCTCGGCAATCTCCTCGGGACGGGGCTCCCTTCCCATTTCAAGGAACATCTGACGGGAGATTTTGATTACCTTGTTTATCGTCTCAATCATGTGGACGGGGATTCTAATCGTCCTTGCCTGGTCGGCGATTGCCCTGGTGATGGCCTGCCTAATCCACCAGGTTGCGTAGGTGCTGAACTTGTAGCCCCGCCTGTACTCAAACTTATCAACGGCCTTCATAAGGCCGATGTTCCCCTCCTGAATGAGGTCAAGGAAGTGAAGCCCTCTGTTTATGTACTTCTTTGCGATGCTGACAACGAGCCTCAGGTTGGAGCGGACTAAAACCTGCTTGGCCTCCTGAGAGTCCTTCTTGTAAAAGTAGATTTTCTCTGCCAGCCTGTAAAAGGTATTTCGGGGCATGTCAAGGGAGTCTATGAGGTGCCTGTAGGTCTCTTTGGTGTCAAGGTACTTCTTAACCATCTTCTTGATTTCTCTGGTGGTGTAGGGAGAGGCGTCTATCTTCTCCCTTACCTCGTCGTCGTCAAGCCTGTGGCAGATTTCCTCTATCGGAATTCCGATAAAGGAGAGCTTACCGCTTAACTTCTGAAGGCTCTTTTCGCTCTTTTTGAGAAGCTTGTACTTGTTGTAGATTTCGTCGGCCATTCTCTCGTAGATTGAGTAGGAGAGAGGAAGTTGCCTCAGGAGGTTGTTAATCCTCGCCCAAGTTTTGAGGAACTCCCTCTTAACTTCCTTGTTCCTCTTATTCCTCTGGTACTGCTTTTGGAGCTTTTTGAGCTTGGGAAGGAGCTCCCTTATTTCCCCGGTAATTGCAAAGAACTTTTTCTTCCTCTGGCTCTCCCCTCCCTCTGCAAATTCATCGGGGGAGCGCATTATGTCCCTAACCTTAACCTCACCGCTCTTAATCTTCTCCTCAATTTCAAGGACGTAGTTTAAAACGGCGTTTGTCTTGAGAAGGTAGCGAACCAAGGCCTTCCTGCCGAGCTCCACCCTCTTTGCAAGGGAAATCTCCTCGTGCCTCTTTAAGAGGGATATCCCGCTCATCTCCCGCAAGTAAAGGCGAATCGGGTCGTCTGAGCGGGGAAGGGTATCGGGAGCAATCGTTATCTGGAGCTTTGAGAGGTCAACCTGCTCTTCACCCTCTTTTGGTATAATGTGGATATCGTACTCGTCCAGCTGGGTTATTAGCTCTTCTATGAGCTCTGGTGTGAGCACCTCCTCGTCCAGGTGCTCCATCAGCTCATCAAACGTGATGTAGCCCTTGTCCTTACCCAGGGCAATAATCTCGTCAAAGTTTACCCGCTCCAAGGCCACCTCCTTAGCTTAATTGGTTTTTATCCGGCTCACAGCCCCCAAATCCCCCCTCTTAAGGCTGAAAATCAGCTTCTTTATTCTCATCTTCTCTCTAAGCTCCCTCGTCTTCTTTAACCTCCTCTCAAGCTCTTTAGTCAAAAGCCTGCACATGGCCTTCAAAATGTCCTCTTCCGAAACCTCCATTAAGAGGAGCTCCGAAATCAGGTCGGCCTCCTCAGGGTACTGGCTCTGGAGAAGGGTAGGCTCTCTCACATCCGTCTTTGTTAAAACCGTGTAGAGCTTTGCAATCTTTGAAGAGACGAAAACTGTTGAAGAGAGCTCCACCGGCAACTTCAAGCTCCCCTCAAGAAGGGCCTTCAGAAAGACCTTCTCGTAGTAAGGAATCGGACTCTCCTCGGCTTCACCCTTTTTCGGCTGATAAATCCGCGGAGAGTAGAGCTTCACCCACTTTTCGTCTATTCCGAACTCTGCAGACAGGAGAGAGAGGTACTCCTTAAAGAGAATGGGGTTAACAGACCTCAGGGGAGCAATGCTCTGGGCTACAAGCTTTAGGAAGTCGCTCCTCTCTTCGGGGGGAATAACCTTTGCACTCTTTACCGCCCACTCTATAAAGGGAAGGGGAGAGGAGATGAGCTTTAGAAGGAGCTCGGGATTACTCCGTGAGAGGCTATCGGGGTCCTCTCCGTCGGGAAGCTGAACCACCATAGGCTCGCAACCGAGCTTGAGGAAAATTCCGGCAGAGCGGACTGCGGCCTTCCTTCCGGCACCGTCCCCGTCAAAGAGGAGCAGTGGCTTGGTACAGTAGCGCTTTATGAACTTGGCGTGGCTTTCGGTAAGGGAGGTTCCCATCGGGGCAACAGCCCTCTTAACCCCAAGCCTGTGGAGTGAGATTACGTCAAAGTAGCCCTCAACGACTACAACCTGACGGCTCTTTAAGACCTCCTCCTTTGACTGGTAGAAGCCGTACAGGAGCGAGCCCTTTTTAAAGAGGCTACTTTCGGGACTGTTTATGTATTTTGGGGAGCTCCCCTCTCTTAAAGCCCTTCCAGCAAAGGCAACAACCTTCCCCGAGTGGTTGAAAATCGGAATTATCAGCCTATCGGCAAAAAACTCTCCCCCCTTAGAGTTTACAAGGCCGAGGGCTTCAAGGGCTTCTTTCGGAATATCCCTTAGCTCCCTCAAATAACCCCTCGGGGCGTAGCCCAGAAGGAACCTGTCGGCAGTCTCCCTGTCAACTCCCCTCTCTTCAAGGTATGGAAGGACACTCTCAAGGCGGGAGTTAAAGAACTTTGCGGCACGGTAGCCGAACTCCTCAACGGCCGAGCCCTCTTCCTCTTTAAACTCTCCCTGAGGGAGCTCCACGCCGCAGATTTCGGCAACCCTCTTAACGGCCTCAAAGAAAGAGATTCCCTCGTACTTCTCAACGAAGGTTATTGCGTTCCCTCCGACTCCACAGCCGAAGCACTTAAAAATCTGCTTTTCGGGGCTGACAACGAAAGAGGGGGTCTTTTCCGGATGAAAGGGACAAAGGGCGGTAAAGTTCCTGCCCACCTGCTTTAGAGTGATGTAGTGGGAGACGACATCTACGATGTCAACCCGAGAGAGCAACTCCTCAATGAAGGAGCGGGAGACCTTGGAGCTCCCCAATTATATCACCTCATTTCCGTTCTAAATGCCCAATCTAAAATTATTCGCCCCAAAACCAAAGTCAACTTTCCCTTAAACTCCTATAAATCAGGAGCAAAACTCCAAGGAAGACAGAGACGTCGGCAAGGTTGAATGTAGGGTAGTGGTAGCTCTTAAAGTAAAAGTCAAGGAAGTCAACAACCTTACCGTAGAAGAGCCTGTCGTAGATGTTCCCCAGAGCTCCTCCAAGGATAAGACCGAGGGCGAGAGCTCCGAGCCTGTCCTTAACCTTAAAGAGGCCGTAGTAGAGGACAAAGAGGGTTATCAGAAGGGGGATTAAAAGGAGAAAGAGCTTCCTGAGAGGCTCGGGGGCCGAGGAGAAGAGGCTGAAGGCCGCCCCCCTGTTCTCGGCGTACCTGAGCTCAAAGAGGCCGGGAATAACGGTAATGGTGCCGGTAGAAAGGGTTTTGACAGCCCAGAGCTTGGTCAACCTATCAAGGAGAAAGGAAACAAGGGCAGTAATGAGGAAGAGAGCTCTCACACGCACCTCACAAACTGGTAGATTATGTCAGAAAGCCAGTGAAAGATTACCGGGGCAACGAGGGAGCCGCTCCTTTCATAGAGCCAGCCCATAACGAGGGAGGGGAAAAAGACCTTAAACATTGAAGGGTCGTAGTAAATAAGGGCGTGGGCAATTCCGAAAAGAACGCTTGAAATAAGGTTATTCTTAGTTAAAAGCCCCCCAATAATCTCCTCGTTTTCAAAGAGGGAGTAGAAGAAGCCCCTGAAGAAGAGCTCCTCCCCCAAAGCTACAGAGAGGAAGAAGAGAGCCGTCCCGAAAGAGAAGTTAAGGTTTAAACTCTCGCCGAGCCTTGAGCAGAAGAGGAAGTAGCACCCGAGAACAAAGGCAGAGACCGAAAGCCCCCACTTTAAACCGGAGAGGTAGTTCCTGAAACCCAGCTCGTAGGCGTCCTTCCTGTAAACGAGAACGGGAATTCCGATTAAAAAGAGCGAGTTAATCAGAACCGAGTACCGGGGAAGAAAGCGCATCGTAAAGGCGGCAACGAGGATTACGAGAAAGTAGCTCTTAACGAAGGAGCAGTTCCTGCACCTATCAAAGGCCAAGGCTCTCTCCGGATGTATAATTTCGCTACCGGAAAAACTATCCTTAGGAGAGGAAGATGGCCAGCTTTTTTGTTAAGGTCTTCATAACTTACAGGAAGGGAATCCTTGACCCTCAGGGAGTTGCAGTAGAAAAGGCCGCCCATCAGCTCGGTTTCACAAGCGTTAAGAACGTTAGGGTGGGTAAATACGTAACGATGGAGATTGAGGCCGAGACGGAAGAGGAGGTAAAGAGGGAGATTGAGGAGATGGCAAAAAGGTTCCTCGTCAACCCGGTAATTGAGGAGTACTCCTACGAAATTGAAAGGGCGGAGGGGTAATGAAGTTCGGAATACCGGTTTACCCGGGTAGCAACTGCGACAGGGACGTAGGCTGGGTTATTGAGAAGGTTTTAGGCCACGAGGCGGTTTACCTCTGGCACAAGGAGAGGGACTTAAAGGGAGTTGACTGCGTCATAATTCCCGGAGGCTTCTCCTACGGAGATTACCTGAGGGCGGGAGCAATGGCAAAGCTCTCCCCGATAACGGAGGAAATTTGCGAGTTTGCAGAGAGGGGAGGCCTCGTAATGGGAATCTGCAACGGTTTTCAGATTTTACTTGAGGCAGGCCTCCTTCCCGGAGCGATGCTCCCCAACAAAACCCTCTCATTTATCTGTAAGTTCGTCCACCTGAAGATTGAGAATACAGACACTCCCTTTACAAACCTCTACAAGAGGGGAGAGGTTGTAAGAATTCCGATAGCCCACGCAGAGGGGAACTACACCTGCCCCGAAGAGACCCTCAAGGAGATTGAGGAGAACGGGCAGGTGGTTTTAAGGTACTGCTCACCGGAAGGGGTTGTGAGCGAGGAGTTTAACCCCAACGGCTCACTTAACAACATTGCAGGAATCTGCAACAAGAGGGGGAACGTCTTCGGCCTTATGCCCCACCCTGAGAGGGCTTCGGAGTCAATCCTCGGCTCAACAGACGGCCTGAAGATGTTCCGCTCAATAGTTGAAGGGGTTGTAAAGGCCTGATGGAAGACGCCGTAGTTGTAATACCTGCAAGGCTCGGCTCAACGAGGCTTCCGAAAAAGCCCCTCATTCCCCTTGCAGGGGTTCCCCTTATAGTAAGGACTGTAAGGGCCGTTAAGGAGTTTGCCCCGAATGTTGTGGTTGCAACGGACAGCCCGGAGGTTAAGGAGCTGGCCCGGAAAGAAGGGGTGGAGGCGGTTTTAACCCCTTCGGAGCTCCCCAGTGGAACAGACAGGGTTTACCAGGCAAGCAGGGAGCTCCCCTACCCCTTCATAATAAACGTTCAGGGAGACGAGCCCTTCGTCAGGGCCGAACACGTCTTACCGGTTTACAGGGCCTTGAAGGAGGGGAGCTCCTTCTCAACGGTCGCAACCCCCTTTAAGAGCCTACAGGAGGTAGAGAATCCCAACCGAGTAAAGGTTGTAGTAGATAAGGAGTTCAACGCCCTCTACTTCTCAAGGAGCCCGATTCCTTTTATAAGGGACGGGGAGGCAGAGCCGGAAAACTACCTTAAACACATAGGAATTTACGGCTTTAAAAAGGAAGCCCTTGAGAAGTTCGTAAGCTGGCCGGTGGGAAAACTTGAGAGGCTGGAGAAGTTAGAGCAGTTAAGGATTTTAGAAAACGGGTATAAAATTCGGGTCGCAGTTGTTGAGAGCGAGCCCCTCGGGATAGACACGGAAGAGGACCTTAAAAGGGCAGAAAAACTCTTAAAGAGAGGTTAAGTAATGGCCTCAAAGCTGATTTTTGTTACCGGCGGAGTTCTCTCATCTATCGGGAAAGGGATAACGGCCTCCTCAATAGGAACCCTTTTGGAGAGCAGGGGGCTGAAGGTAACAATCCAGAAACTTGACCCCTACCTCAACGTTGACGCTGGAACGATGAACCCCTACCAGCACGGGGAGGTCTTCGTCACAGAAGACGGAGCCGAAACCGACCTTGACCTGGGCCACTACGAGCGCTTCACAAGCGCAACGATGAAGAGAATTAACAACGTTACGAGCGGCCAGATTTACCAGGAGATAATCCAGAAGGAGAGGAAGGGGGAGTTCTTAGGAGGAACGGTTCAGGTAATCCCCCACGTCACCAACCTGATTAAGGAGAAGATAAAACAGTTAATGTCAACAGACGTTGACGTTGTGATAGTTGAGGTTGGCGGAACGGTCGGAGACATTGAAGGCCTACCCTTCCTTGAGGCGATAAGGCAGCTGGGGGCGGAGGTCGGCAGGAGCAACGCAATCTACGTTCACGTAACCTACGTTCCTTACGTAAGGAGTGCCGGAGAGCTCAAGACAAAGCCAACCCAGCACTCGGTAAAGGAGCTCCGGGCAATCGGAATTCAGCCCGACGTAATAGTCTGCCGCTCCGAAAGGAGCATTCCCCAGCAGGTCAAGAGGAAAATAGCCCTCTTTGCAAACCTTAAGGAGCACGAGGTAGTAACGGCAAAAGATCTCTCAACAATTTACGAAGTTCCCCTCGTCCTTCAAAAGGAGAAACTTGACCAGCTGATAATTGAGAAGCTCCAGCTCCCGGTCAGCCAGGAGGCAGACCTTTCAGAGTGGAAGAGGGTCGTTGAAAAGATAAAGAAGCCCGGACAGGGGAGCGTGAGGATTGCCGTTGTGGGCAAGTACGTGGAGCTCCCTGACGCCTATAAGAGCATAATTGAGTCCTTCGTCCACGCAGGCGCCGCAAACGACGTTAAGGTTGAGATAAAGTGGGTAAACGCCGAAGAGCTTGACAGGGGAGAGGCGGATGAGTTCCTCTCGGACGTTTACGGAGTCCTTGTGCCCGGAGGCTTCGGAGAGAGAGGAATTGAGGGAAAGATAAAGGCCGTTAAGTTTGCAAGGGAGAACAAAATCCCCTTCTTCGGAATATGCCTCGGAATGCAGTGTGCCGTAATAGAGTTTGCGAGGAACGTTGCGGGCCTTGAGGGAGCCCACAGCGCAGAGTTCAGTAAGACAACCCCCTACCCGGTAATAGACCTGATGGAAGAGCAGAAGGGAGTTAAGGAAAAGGGGGGAACGATGAGGCTGGGGGCCTACCCCTGCGTCCTGAAAGAGGGGACTTTCAGCCACAAAGCCTACGGTGTAAAGGAGATTTCTGAGAGGCACAGACACCGCTACGAGTTCAACAACGCTTTCAGGGAGACCTTAGAGAAGGCAGGCCTTGTAATAGCCGGAACATCACCGGACGGCAAGCTCGTTGAGGTGGTTGAGGTTAAGGAGCACCCCTGGTTCGTTGCAGTCCAGTACCACCCGGAGTTTAAGTCAAGGCCGAGGAAACCCCACCCCCTCTTTGTTGACTTCGTAAAGGCGGCAAAGGAATTAAGGGACAGGTTTGAAGGTTAAAACTCTGCCGGCCGTAGCTTTAACGACACTCGGAGTGGGAAAGAGCCGGAAAGTTTACTTTCCCGAGAGCTTGAGGGAGCTCCGGAGCCTCGTTAAAGAGGGGTTAACCCCGATAGGAGGGGGCTCAAACGCCGTTTCGGCAGGGAGCTCCCCCCTTATTTCACTAAAAAATTTCCAAAAGCTGGAAATAAGCGGGGAAAGGTTAACAGTCGGCGCGGGGGTCTCCCTTTCAAAAATCCTAAAACTCCAGATTAAAAGGGGCTTTTCCCTATTTGAGTTCTTGGCCGGAATTCCGAGGGCAACGGTAGGAGGTTTAATAGCTCAGAACGCCGGGGCTTTCGGGAAAGAGGTTTCGGAGTTCTTAGAGGAAATTACCTTCATAACCCCCGAAGGGGAGGTTGAGAGGTTAAAGAAACCCGACGGCTTCGGATATAGAGAGTCTCCTTTTCCAGAAAGGGGTACGGTAGTTGAGGCGGTCTTCAAAGTTAAAGAGGAAAAGAGAGAGATAGCCCGGCAGAGAATAAGGGATTTTGTCTTCACGAGACTCTCAAAACAGCCCCCCTTCTTCCTTAAAACGGCAGGCTCAACCTTTAAAAACCCGCCGGGGGAGAGCGCCGGGAAACTGTTAGACCTCTGCGGTTTGAGAGGTTTTAAGTTGGGAAGGCTAAAGTTCTCAGAGAAACACGCCAACTTCCTGATTAACGAGGGGGGAGCGGGGCTAACCGAGTTTGAGGAAATCGTTGAGCTGGCAAGGGAAAGGGTGAAGGAGAGGTTCGGGATGGAGCTCAACCTTGAGGTTAAGCTCATCTAATCAACCAGCCTGTAAGCTATCTCCACCTTTACGGTTAACCTCTCTCCCCGGTAGCTATCGGGAAGGGGCGGGAAGGAGCTCCCCCTAATCAGCTTAACTGCCGCCCTCTTCAGGATCGCCGGAGGAGAGTTAAGAACCCTGACATCAACCGGTTTCCCGCTCCTGTCAAAGGTTATCTCAACATCTACAACCCCTTCTATACCTAACCTCCTTGCAAGGGGCGGGTAGAACTTGTTCTTCTGAAGAACCGCCACAACCAGCCTTTTGTAGTCTTCAGGATTAAAAGGAGGAGGAGGAGAAGAGTGAGACTCCTCAGAACCCGTTAAGGCCGGAGTTGGAACATCCTTTCCCTTTGGAGTTTCCGGTTTATCCTGAAACTCAGTTTTCCCTGCGGTTTTTCTGGGGCTCTCAGAGACTTTAACCTTACCCTTTAAACCCTCTTTTTCGGAGACAGATTTAACCTGCGGTTTAGGTGGAGCTTTCTCAACAGAGCGATGTTTAAAGGCGGGAGCTTTCCTTTTGAGTTTTTGAGCCCTTATGCTCTTTACAACCCTCTTAACGGGACGGTGGCTTACCCTTTTAACCGTAGGTTCAGTCGGGCGGGGTTTCGGGGTTCTCACGGCCTTCTTAACAGCCCTTTTGGGGGGTTTTGGAGATTGAACTTTCGCCGGGCTCTCAATCTCCCAGGCAAGCTCAACGGGAATTGAGACTTCAACCGGTTTCCTCTTCAGGGGAAGCTGGGAGCTCCAGGAGACCAGAGCACAGATAAAGAGGGCGTGAATGAGAAGGGAGAAGAAGTAGGGAAAGAGGGAGCTCCTCATCGCTCCCCGAAGCTATAGGTAAGGTTAACTGCAAAAGTCCTTCCTGGCATCCTGTAGCCCTCAACGAAGTAGTACTTCTTGTTAAAGAGGTTATCAATTTTAAAGGAAAGCTCAAAGTCCTTTAAGGGTTTTAGGGCGTAGGAGAGGGAGAAGACGGCAAAGCCGGGAACCTCCTCTGTAAGCCCCTTTCTCCTTGAGTAAGCTTTTACTTTAAGGGTGGCACGGTCGCCCGAAGAGAGGAGCTCCCTCCGCCCCAGGGAGAGAACCACCTTATTTCTGGGGACGAGAACCCGGGGGGAGGGAGTCTGGGAGGGGGTGAAGTTGGAAGAGGCGTGGGAAAAGCTCTGGTATGTGTAAGAGAGGGAGTAATCGTAGAGGCCGTAGGAGCCCGAGTAGGAAAGCTCAACTCCCCTGTTTCTAACCCAATCAAGGTTCTCAACCACCCTATTGGGGAAGGGGAGGGAGAGGAGCTCCTGCGCCGCTATAAAATTGCTGATTATGTAGTCCTTGATGTAGTAGTTAAAGAGCCTTACAGAGAAGTGAGGAGTTTTGAAACCGGCCTCAAAGTCCCAGCCCTTTTCGGCCTTTAAGTCGTAATCGTAGCCCTTCGCCTTAAGAAAGGGCTTCTCTTTTGAGTACCAGAGGAGCTCTTCGGCTTTGGGAGGCCTGTAAACTCTTCCGACACCTACATAAAAGGTGCTTTTTCCAAAATCCTTAAAGAGTGAGAGGGCCGGCAAGAGCTCGGTTCCTCCGTCTGCTCCCCTGCCGAGCCACTTCTCAAGGCGGAGCCCCCCTTTAACTTTCAGTCTGAGGAACTCCTTTTCCACTTCACCGAAGAGGGCACCTCTTTTAAGGGCATGGAGGTTTGAATCAACAAAGTCCTTACCGTTCTTCTCAATCCGACCGTAGCCGGAGCTGTTAAACTCTGAGCCCACCTTTAAAGAGCCGTAGGTGTAGAGGGCTCTAACTCCGTAGGTAAAATCGTCGGTTCCCTTAAAGCTCATTGAGGTAAGTTTTACGCCAGAAGGAGTTCTGAAGAAGCCGTAGTAATTTTCCCACTTTCTCGCCCTGTTAAAGTAGAGGGTTAAGTCAACTTCCCCCTCTCCCGGCTGACTCATAAGGCTTACCGCATACCTCTCAACCTGCCTGACGATGTAGTTGTCGTCGCCTCTTTCTATCAATTTCAGCTTACAGTAGGGAGCACAAGCAAGGCTGAAGTAGGTAACATCAACTTCGGGGTAGTTATCGTCGTAGTTTGAGGCCTTAACCTTTGGAGTGTTCAGAACGGGAAGGCCGTCCCGAACCCTTGAGAGGAAGGTGTAGAACTTCAAAACGGAGCTATCGCCGATAAACCTAAAGAGCTCAAGTTCAACGCTCCCTCCCTTGAAAGAGTCGTTTCTCAAGTAGCCCTTTGAAGAGCGGCCGCCGGCCGAGAAGTTAAGGCCAGTTAAACCTGCAGGAAGAGAGAAAGAGAGGGAGCTCCCGTAAGTATTGTAAGAGCCGGCAGATGCCTTAAAGGTAAAGCTCTTTTTAAGAGGAAAACCTGCAGGCTCAAGGATTATATTTCCTCCGGGGTTTGAGCCGTAGATAGCCGACGGACCGTAAATTACTTTAACCTTCTTAACGAGGGACGGAAGGGCAGAGAGGTCAAAGTAGTAGTTTCCCCTAATGCCCGAGCCATTTAGGGGAACCTCTCCGTAGTAGGCGTAGAACCTCTCCGGAGTAAAACCCCTAAGAAAGATAACGTCCCGCGGGGTCGGCGCCGAGGAGAGGTTTACAAAGTTAACCCCGGAAAAGGAGTCAAGGACTTCGGTAAGTGGCTCCTTTTTAACCTCTGTACTTTGAGAGCCGGGCTCAAGGGAAGAGGCAGCCTCAATAACCACATCTTCTGCAAAAGACTGGGCGGCAAAGAAAAGAGTTATAAGGAGAATGAGAGTTCTACTCACAATCCTGACCTCCTCCCGTTTGTATGAAAATTTGTAGCAAAATTATTACTAAAATTCAACAAAACACTCATTGAGTATTACAAACAGAGGAGAAAAAAGAAGAGCAGAAAGGATTGACAGCCGACGAAAGAGGCCTATATTACTCCCCAGCAAAGGTGGGCCGCTAGCTCAGTTGGTAGAGCAACGGACTTTTAATCCGTAGGTCCCAGGTTCGAGTCCTGGGCGGCTCACCACTTAAGCGTCCCCGTCGTCTAGCCAGGCCTAGGACACCGGCCTTTCACGCCGGCGACGCGGGTTCGAATCCCGCCGGGGACGCCACTTATCCTGCCTACTTTAAGTGGGGCCGTAGCTCAGCTGGGAGAGCGTCAGGCTGGCAGTCTGAAGGTCGCGGGTTCGAATCCCGCCGGCTCCACCATTAAACAAACAAGAACACCCTTCCAAAGTGGGCCTGTAGCTCAGTTGGTTAGAGCATCCGGCTCATAACCGGACGGTCGGAGGTTCGAGTCCTCCCGGGCCCACCACTATCCTAAAAGTCTTTCTCCTTAAGTTTCTTCTTAAGTTTATCCCAACAGTCCTTAAGCCTATAGCGAATGAAAAGCTCCTTTGTTTTACCGTCAATATTTTGAACTTTTCCCTCAACTATATTCCTTTCAAAACCGGCATGTGCTCTCAAATTGCGTGGGTGTAAACTCGTAACATCGCAAGCCTTTCCCGGCCAACAAGAATTCTTTACTTCTATACTGCAATTTTTACAACAATCCAAACAACTTTCTAAGCTTTTTAACTCGTTGTCAGCTATTGGCTTATAAAGTTCGCCTAAAAACTTAGAAATCTCCTTTAGCTCAGAAAGTGAAACTCCCTTCTTCGAAAGAAGCTCAACGTCTACAATCCTTTCGCGCAAGGATTCATCACAGGTTAAAGCGTCCATATTCATAATAGAATCCATTAAAGAAGTAGAAGCAATCAGAACAGAGATTGCTTTCCAATCTAAGGTAAATGCAGGTAATACTACATATTTACCATCTTTTACCTTAAGAATTTCTCCATGTTTTACAGATTCATATATTAAATCATTTAAAAACCTGCAAATTTTCCTGAGATTAGGCTGATTACTTCTGTAAACCTCCGAGGCGAGATAAACTGCGGCCAAGGGCATAGAGTAAAGGATAACATTGGCAGCAACAATGCCTAACGGTAATGCACCTTTGGCATCATTCCTCCCTTTTAAACCTTTGACAAGCTCACCAAGCCTACTTGTTAATTCCCTGTTCGGCTTATTAGAGGTGAAGATATAGTATTTTCTATTAAAAACTTCATCTGGTTGTCTCTTAAGAAAAACAGATAAAACATCTTTTTCATGTCTATGACTTATAGTTTCACTTTTAGGAACAAAAAAATTCAAAGATTTTGCATCACGAGAAAAAGGTTCTGCTTCATAAATCGTGAACTTTATTTCCCGATAAGTTGCAACAGCGTAAGCTTTTAAAGCGAACTCAACTGCCTCTACTAAAGAAACTGGCATATAGTTTAAACCATGTGTAAGGTCAACAATAACTTCGTCAGGAGCAACATCAAGAAGCTTTTTTAAGACAAGACTAATCGCCCAGGAAGCAAATGTGCCCGCCGGCTCTCCCCTTGATAGAGGAAATTGATAAGCTTTCTCTTCAAAAGTATAACTACCTATTCCGGGAACAACGGCAACTTCCAGTCTGCCGGAATTCAAAGCAGCCTTTAATTCTTCAGAGGAAGAACACTCTTTAATCCAACTCTTAATATCTCTCTCTACGCTCTCAATTAACTCACTATAAGAACCGGGAACTGATTTGCTTCTTTCAACAGGTTCACAACCATCTCTTCCTTTAAAAGCAGCGTAAACAGTATCAAGAACAAAAATCAGAAACTTACTATCTGGATAAACTTTTGCTAAAGCTGCAAGACTTGTTCTATCTTCATCTTTAATTTCCGGATTCTCATACTTATAGCAAACCTTTTCCCAAGCGTAAGGATTTCCCCAAGGAGCGACTATTAGCTTTTTAGATTCTGCATGTTGACCCGACATCTCCTCCTCCCAACACCTTATAATTCAATAAATTGTTTTTTGTTTTTTTGGCTCTTAACCCTAAATTATAGCAATTTATTTATAAGGAATAAGGAGGATTCATGGTTGTTGAAATTCTCAAAAAGTTGATATCCATTCCTTCAGTTTACGGAAATGAAAAGGAGATAGCCGACTTCTGTGAGAGCTTTCTCAAGGGAAACCCGAACCTCTCGGTAATCAGGGAGAGCAACTCAATCATTGCCCACACCCACATTGAGCCGGGAAGGAAGACGGTTGCCCTTGTAGGCCACCTTGATACAGTTCCGGGAGAAAATGAATTTACCGGAGAAATAAGGGAAGGAAGGCTCTACGGCCTCGGGGCAAGCGACATGAAGGCCGGCGATGCAGTTTTACTCCAGATTGCTCGGGAGCTCAGGGAGAGGGATAGCAGGTTTAACCTCTTCTTTATCCTCTACGAGAAGGAAGAAGGCCCCTACGAGGAAAACGGCCTAAAGCTGCTGTTTAGCAAATACGGAGAGCTCCTAAAAAAAATTGGCTTTGCCTTCGTCCTTGAGCCGACCGATAACGCCGTTCAAGTAGGGTGCCTGGGGGTAATTCACGCCTGGTTTATTTTCAAGGGCAAAAGGGCCCACTCCGCAAGGCCGTGGGAGGGAGAGAATGCAATCCATAAGGGAGGGGAGCTCCTAAAGTACCTCTCAGAGCTCAAACCCAAACCTTACAGATTTGACGGCTTAACCTACTACGAGGTTTTAAACGCAACTATGGTTGATTATAAGGGTGGAAGGAACATTATCCCCGAGGAGTTCAGGGTTAACCTGAACTACCGCTTCAGCCCCACAAAGAGCGAGGAGGAGGCAAAAAGAGAGCTCCTCAAGCTGGGCAACAAAGTAGGAGCCGAGGTTGAGTTTACCGACGTCTCACCTTCCGGAAGGGTATGTTTGGATAACCCCGTTTTAAAGGAGTTCTTGAGCAGGTTTAAAGTGAAGGTTGAGCCGAAACAAGCCTGGACGGACGTTGCCCAGCTCTCAAAGATGGGAATTGACGCGGTTAACTTCGGCCCCGGCCAGCCCCATCAGGCCCACCAGAGGAACGAATGGGTTGAGATTAAAAAGGTTGAGGAAAACTACAGAGTCCTCAAAGAGTTCCTCCTAAAGTAGTCTCTCAAGGTCGGCAAGGCTGAACCGGGAGTGTTTTCTGAACTCCTCTCTCTCGTAGGGGAAGTCGCTCCTGAAGTGGCCTCCCCTGCTCTCCTCCCTCCTCATTGCGCTGACGGCGACTGCAAGGCCGAGGGTTGCCGCACTCCTGACTTCCCACGGTGAGTTTGAAAGGGCAATCTCAGAGAGCTTCTCTATTGCGGCGGTCAGTTTCTCTGCGTTTCTGACAATTCCTACCTTCTCCCACATAATTTTTTTAACTTCTAAAAGCTCAAAAGTTGAGGAGTTCCTGACGGGGAAGGCCTCTGCCTTTACCCTAATTTCGGCAAAATCCCTGCTGAGGTACATAAAGTCCCTGTAAACGCCGTAAGCAGCCCTGTTGCCGAAGACTATACACTCAAGGAGGGAATTACTCGCAAGCCTATTTGCACCGTGAACGCCCGTACAGGAGGCCTCTCCCACTGCAAAGAGTCCGGTTATTGAGCTCCTTCCGAAGGTGTCAACGCTCACTCCTCCGATGTAGTAGTGGGCTACGGGAGTGATGGGAACGGGCTCTTTCTTGGGGTCTATCCCCTTTTCAAGGAGTTTCTTAGTAATTGTCGGGAAGCGCTCGTAGATATCTATTCCCCTTTTCTCAATAGGTCTAAAGTCAAGGAAGACCTCGCCGCCCGTCAGCTCCTTCTGGCTCTCTATTGCTCTGGTAACAACGTCTCTGGGGGCAAGCTCCCAGAGGTGGTGGTAGTCTCCCATAAAGCGCCTGCCGTGTCTGTCTATTAAAACCGCGCCCTCTCCCCTGACGGCTTCGGAAATAAGGAAGCACTCTTCACCGTCGCAGAAGGCGGTAGGGTGGAACTGGACAAACTCAAGGTCAGATAGGAGAGCTCCCCACCTTAAAGCCGCAGAAATCCCGTCTCCGGTTGAGGTGGGAGGGTTGGTGTTCTTGAGGTAAAGGCCTGCCGCCCCTCCGGTTGCGATAACGGTAACGGGAGCGTAGAAGGCGGTAAGCTCCCCGTTAAACTCGGCCAGAACGCCGTAGCACCTTCCCTCTTTAATTAAGAACTCCTTAACCCTCGCCCCTTCAAGGAGCTCCCCCCTATACCTATTAAGGAGAGTCCTCTCAACCTCCTCTCCGGTCTTATCCCGGTAGTAGACAATCCTGGGAACCGAGTGGGCCGCCTCCTTGGTAAACTTCAGGAGCCCTTCGGGAGTTTTCTCAAACTCCGCTCCCCACCTGATAAGGTCAATAACCCTCTTAACACCCTCCTCGGTCAAAATCCTTGCCATCTTGGGGTTAACGAGGCCTGCACCGGCCTTTAGGGTATCGTTAAAGTGGATTTCGGGAGAGTCTTCCCTGGGGAGGGCTACCGCAATACCCCCCTGTGCAAGGTTGGTGGAGCTCTCGGTTGCAGAGCTCTTTGTCAAAACGCAGGGGTTCAGCCCCAGCTCCTTTAAAACAATGGCACAGAAAAGCCCCGCCGCTCCGCTTCCTACCACAATCGCATCGTAGCTCTTAGAGGGCAGGTCAAGAACGTCAAAGTCGGTTAAACTGAACAATTTCCACCTCCTAAAGGGCAACTATGAAGGAGCCGTGAAACCCCCTCTTTAAGAGCTCCCTCTTCAGCCTCTTTGCCCCCTCGTAAGTTGAAACCGGACCTACTAAAACCCTGTAGTAGCCCTTTAACTTAGCAACCCGTGCTTTTAAGCCCTTCTTGGAGAGCTCCCACCTGAACCTGTAGGCGTTAAACTTGTTCCTGAAAGCGCCCACCTGAACGAAAAACCTTCCCCGGGTATAGGGAACCGGTTTATAGGTGTGGTCAACCCGCCTGCCCAGGGCAACTATCTTAACCCTCGCTGTACCCTTCTTCAGCATTCCGATTTTCTTGG
>Ga0256837_1000788_pt1 | contig 24672 bp, 29 predicted proteins | sample 4562384metaG_FD_185976 | JGI IMG/M metagenome (GOLD analysis project Ga0256837, IMG submission 185976) | Hydrothermal vent microbial communities from Guaymas Basin, Mexico - 4561-384 | ecosystem: Environmental > Aquatic > Marine > Hydrothermal vents | place: Mexico: Guaymas Basin | collected... | reverse complement strand
GCTGCGATGGCTCTTGTGGGGCAAAATATAGGGGCAAAAGATTTTGACAAGGCATACCGTATGGGGGTGATAAGTGGTCGTATTGCTTATGTTTTTATGGGAACTATTGGGGTTTTTCTCATCACTATGCCTGAGTTTTTAGTAGGCTTTTTTACACAAGATTCCCTCACTATTGCGATCGCTTCAGGGTATCTTATTTTGGTAGGACTTGCACAGATCCCTTTAGCTGTGATGTTTGTGTATGCTGGAGCACTCAGAGGTGCAGGAGCAACCAAAACAACTCTAAAGATCAATGTAGCCTCTTTGTGGCTCTTGCGTGTTATACCATCTTATATTGCCTATAAGATGGGGTGTGACATTGTGGCAATTTTTATTATTATGAATGTTGAAACACTTATAAAAGGGGTTGTGTATTGGTATGTTTATACCAAACGCAGTTGGCTTTATACGAAGGTATAAAAATGAGTTTAAGTGATTTTAGTGTATTATCCATTTTATGAATACAATACAATATAAAGCAGCAGTAGAAAAACTAAACCTTTGGTCGCACCACTATTATGTGCTTGATGATCCCATAACTACCGATGAGGAGTATGACAAGCTTTACCATGAGGTGGTTGCGTTTGAGGAGGCACACCCTGATGAGGTGATGCAAAACTCACCAACACAAAGGGTGGGTGATGTAGTGAATGAAGGCTTTGAAAAAGAGCCACACCTCTCACGTATGTGGAGTCTTGAAGATATTTTCAACTATGAAGATCTGCAAAAATGGCTGACTAAAACATATAAACTAGATAGCAATGTTACATTTTACTGTGAGCCAAAATATGATGGTGCTTCACTGAATCTGATCTACGAAAATGGTAACCTTATCAAAGGGATCACCCGTGGTGATGGTGAGGTGGGTGAACTTATCACTCAAAATGTCAAAACAATCAACTCAATCCCACTCACCATAGAACACAAAGAACTTTTGGAGATACGTGGAGAGGTGGTGATCTTTAAAGATGAGTTTGAGCGCATCAATGAGGAGCGACTTAAAAATGGTGAGCAACTCTTTGCTAACCCAAGAAATGCAGCTGCTGGAAGTTTGCGCCAACTTGATTCTGCCATCACAGCATCGAGAAATCTCGTCTTTTTACCTTATGGTGTGGGTGTGAACTCCCTGCCACACAAACTGCTCAATGAGAAGATGCACTATATCTATGATCTTGGGTTTAGAAAACCACCAGAGAGTGCAGTTTGCAAGAATGCTGATGAGATAGAGTCTATCTATAAACAGATGGTGCACGACAGAGAGAGCTATTCGATGATGCTTGATGGTATGGTGATAAAAGTCAATGAGATAGCATCGCAGATAGATATGGGCTACACTGTTAAGGTGCCTCGCTGGGCAGTGGCATATAAGTTCCCTGCTGTTGAGAAGATAACAACCATAAAAGATATCATCTTGCAAGTGGGTCGCACAGGAGCTGTGACACCTGTAGCAGTGGTGGAGCCAACTGACATAGATGGTGTGGTAGTGGAGCGTGCAACACTGCATAACTTTGATGAGATAGAGAGAAAAGATATCAGGCTTGGTGATAAGGTGATCATCTTAAGAAGTGGTGATGTGATACCAAAGATCATCAAAGTACTCACTCATGAGAGAAGTGGTGATGAAGTTGTATTTGAAAAACCTACACATTGCCCTGTGTGTCAAAGTGAGTTGCTTCAAGAAGATGTACTTATAAAGTGTCAAAACCTCTCATGTGAAGCAAGGGTGGTAAACTCTATCATCTACTTTGCTTCTAAACCATGCCTTAACATAGATGGACTAGGCACTAAGATAGTAGAACAACTCTTTAATGCCTCTCTTGTAAAAAGTGTACTTGATCTTTTTGACTTAACACTCGAGCAGCTTTTAGAGCTGGAGGGTTTCAAAGAGAAAAAAGCACAAAATCTGCTCAACTCGCTAGAGAATGCAAAAGGGTGTGAATATTGGCGTTTTATCAACTCTTTGGGGATTGAGCATATTGGTGAAGTGGCTTCAAAGACACTTGCTGAGGCTTTTGGCTTTGGTTTTGTAGATGCTACAAAAGAGCAGATAGTAGAGTGTGATGGTATAGGTGAGGAGATGGCCGAGTCTGTGCTTGAGTTTGTACGGGTCAATCGCCAAACAATAGAGAAACTCCAAGAGATCTTACAACCAAAAGAGCCACAAAAACGCTTAGAAGCCAAAGAGAACCCTTTTAAAGGTAAAACCGTGGTGCTTACAGGTACAATGAGTGAATCTCGCGGAGCTATTAAGGAGATGCTGGAGTCTTTGGGGGCAAAAGTGAGTGGAAGTGTAAGTAAAAAAACAAACTATCTTATCTATGGAGAAGATGCTGGAAGTAAGTATGACAAGGCTGTGAGTCTTGGAGTCTCTACTCTTACAGAGAGTGAGATGAGAGAGCTTATTAAGTAAAAAATATCAAATAACAGGGTGAGATAATGTTAGAAAACACAACAAGACTCGATAACTATCTTGTACAAAATACTATGGCACAAAGCAGAACAAAAGCACAAACTATGATAAAAGATGGGCTGGTACTGATCAATGATCAAGTTGTGAAAAAAAGCTCATATAGGGTGGAGAAAGATGATGTTGTAAGTGTTGTTGAACATAAAAGTTATGTTTCAAGAGCTGCATTTAAACTTGTTGAGTTTTTAGATGAAATAGATCTTGACGTTTCTCATAGAGTTGCTTTGGATATTGGTTCTTCAACAGGTGGTTTTACACAGGTGCTTTTAGAAAAAGGGGTTACAGAGGTGAGTTGTGTTGATGTAGGAAGTCATCAGCTTCACCCCTCTTTACGTAATGATCCACGTGTTCAGGTTTTTGAGTCGTGTGATATTCGAAAGTTTTATCCCAAACAAAGCTATGATTTAGTTGTTAGTGATGTTGCGTTTATCTCACTTTTACATATCTTGGATAATGTTGAGAGGTTGGCAAGTAGAGATATTATTTTACTTTTTAAACCACAGTTTGAAGTTGGTCGTTATGTAAAACGTGATAAAAACGGTGTTGTAAAAGATCAAAAAGCTATAACAAAGGCGATGGAGAATTTTGAAGCAGAGTGTAAACTTTTAGGGTGGAAGTTACAACATAAAGCAGCTTCAAAACTTACAGGAAAAGAGGGGAATCTAGAGTACTGTTATCACTTCACAAAAGAGAATTTGGTATAATAATGCAATTTAAAAAAAAGAGTAACTATGGAACTATGTGTAGCACTTGATTTACCTACAAAAGAGCAAAACCTTGATTTGGTGGAGCAGATAAAAGAGCATAATGTTTGGCTCAAGGTTGGACTTCGTACCTATATTCGTGATGGGGAAGAGTTTTTAAAAGCTCTCAAACAGATCAACCCTGACTTTAAAATATTTTTAGACCTTAAACTTTATGATATCCCAAACACTATGGCAGATGCAGCTGAGTCGATAATGGGGCTTGGTGTAGATATGTTCAATATCCATGCAAGTGCAGGTAAACGTGCTATGCAGAGTGTAATGCAGCGTTTAGAGAAGTATGAGTCTCGTCCACTTGTTTTGGCTGTAACTGCACTGACATCTTTTAGTGAAGATGAGTTTGGTGCTGTGTATGAAAAAAGTATCGCTCAAAAGGCAGATCAGTTTGCCAAAGATGCTCAAGAGAGTGGGCTTGATGGTGTTGTGTGTTCTGCATTTGAATCACTCTCTATCAAAAACTTAACAGATGAGAAGTTTATGACACTTACTCCAGGGATAAGACCTTTTGGAGAAGATGCAGGAGATCAAAAACGTGTGGCAGATGTTGCGTTTGCGCATGAGCAAAAAGTGGACTTCATCGTTGTTGGACGACCAATCTATCAGGCGCAAAACCCTTCTGAAGTTGTTACAAAAATTTTAGCACAGCTTGTTGTTTAAAGATATCTTGGATATCTGCATCTACTTTTGAGGTATCTTTACCATTTTTTTCTAGTTTATCTCTTTGTGTTTTTAGGTTGTAAAGATTTTTTTCCTCAGAGTCTTTTAACCTTTGAAACTTTTTCTCTTCTTTGATATAATTCTCTCTATCAGAGCGGAGCTCTTTAATCTTTTGTTCCGCTTGAGACATTTTTTGTTCAGGAGTTTTTTTATGTTGATTTTTCAAATTCTCGCTGCTTCCGCGGTTCTTCTTGTTGGTGCTTATATCGGTGGATCCATCCATGGTTTGCTTATTAGATGGGGATTTCTCTCCGAATAATCTATCTTTTCCTTTTTTCCATAATGCCGCCATAGGCTTCCTCGATACAGCCCAACTTCCAATTGCAGCTGTTCCCACATCCCCAAGCACACCCATCGCCTGTGCCATAGAATTTTTTTGAGCTGCTTTGTTTTGTTCTTGTAGCCTTACAAACTCATCAAAGTCTGCTTGTGCTTCTTGGGAAGTGGATGAGGAGTTGTCATAGAGTGGTAGTTCTTGCTTACCTACTAGTTTTCTTCCTACATTTTCTACTTCTCTCATAGCATTAAAGGCTTTTACCATTTCGTCGTTGGTACCTATTTTATCTGACATCTGGTTTCTTGATGTTTTACCCATAATATCAGCATACTTATCTGCACCCATTTGTTGCAGAGCTTTTTGGGAAGCTTCTGTTACATCAACCTTTAATGCACCCTCAACACCACCTTGTGTGTCTAGCGAGTGTCATTGTTTTGTCTTGTTGTGATAAAACTGTTTGAACTTGTTTTAGCGGTTTTTTAAAACCCGTTGATGAACTTTTTCAAACTCTTTGTAGCTTTGTGCTACTTTTGAGAGTTTGTTGTTTTTCCACTTGTAAACACCTGAGTGATTGATAAAGAGCAGTGGTTGCAAGTCTTTGCGTTTATGGAGTGGTAAGATGCGAAAACTCAGATTGTCAAGTATAAGAGGTGGTTGAGTCGGTGTTTTAAAGTATCCTAGTACCATGTGATAATCTCTTTGTCTTTTCACTTTTACAAGGGTAAGATAGAGTTTGTCCTTTTCAAATCCAAGGTGTACAAGAGAGTAGTATTTGATAAGCACATAATCTTCACAATCTCCATACCCTACGGCTAAAAACTCTTTAGGTGTTGCCCAACTGTCAGCTTTTTTGTTTGTAACATCATCGTATTGAGGAAGAAGTTGGTTGAGATAAAGGTTAAGCTTGGAGAGTTGTTTATGTTTGGGTAAAGATTTGAGTTGTGAGAGTTGATGCATATAGTCATCAATACGCCGTTTTGCTCTTTTATCTTTGTTTTGAATAATCAGCAGCTCTTTTCTAGAAAAGTGGGGATACTCGTTAGCAAAGAGTGGTAGTAACAAAAACAACAAAAGAGGAAGAGATTTTTGTACCACCATTACAACTTTATGAAAGCTCTTTGGCTTTTTTGTAGGCTTCTTCTATCGCTTTGATACAACCGTTTCTTACATTGGCTTCTTCAAGAGCTCCATATCCAGCAGCAGTTGTACCGCCAGGGCTCATTACACCATCTTTTAAAAGGGCTGGATGAATGGTTTCTATAAGCTCTCCAAATCCACTAAAAAGCCCTCTCATAATCGCCATCGCATCATCACGTTTGAGCCCTTGTTTTACTGCACCATCGGCAAGTGCTTCAGCAACAAGTGCCAGATAGGCTGGTCCACTTCCAGCAAGTGCCGTGGCGATATCTATCTCCTTTTCACTCCCTAACCATCTTGTCTTACCAATAGCACCAAGGAGTTTGTGAGCTTCCTCTTCAAACGCAGTATCACCTGTGAGTGTAGTCATAGACTTTTGTACAGATGCAGCAAGGTTTGGCATAGTTCTTACCACTGCGTTTGTGTTAAAAGAGGTTTTAAGAGTAGAGAGTGTCACACCTGCTAAGACTGAGTAGAGCACTCTTGCTTTGCCTTTGAGTTTTTCACTCACCTCTGCCACATTTGCTGGTTTGACACAAAGCATAAGTGTTTTTCCCTCAATGTTGAAGTTCTCTAAAAGAGATCTTTCCACTTCTACACCAAGCTTTTGTTCAAAAGCTTCGAGCTTTTGCATAGAGCGACCTACTACTTCGAGTTTGTACTCAGATTTGAGCCCCTCAGCGATACTCAGAGCCATATTTCCATTGCCAATAAATGTGATTGTTTCCATAACCAAAGTGCCTTAATTTTAATTATGATATTATAGCACTAATAATTTTCAAATCAATATGGAAGTGGATAATGGAGCAGTTTTTACAAGAAGCAAAAGATGCAAGTAGAGTTTTAAACACCCTCAGCGGTGCACAAAAAAACAAAATACTCAAAGAGATGGCAGAAGCACTTCGTGCAAATACTATGAATCTTATAGAAGCCAATGCACTTGATATGGCAGATGGCAAAAAAAACAACCTCTCTTCAGCTTTGATGGACAGACTCTTTTTGGATGAGTCTCGCATAGAGTCTATGGCAGTAGCAGTGGAAGAGATAGCAGCTCTTAAAGAGCCAGTGGGTCGTGTACTTGATGGCTGGGTAACTGAAGATGGACTAAAGATAGAAAAAGTGAGTATCCCTATTGGGGTGATAGGTATCATCTATGAGTCTCGCCCAAATGTAACAAGCGATACGGCAGCTTTGTGTTTTAAAAGCTCCAATGTATGTGTACTTAAAGGGGGAAAAGAGGCAGAACACTCTAATAAAGCGATCGCTTCGGTACTTCAAGCAGTGCTCAAACGCAACGATCTTCCTGAAGCACTTATCTCTCTCATACCTGATAGTTCCCGTGAGGGTGTAAACAAGCTTATCAAGATGGATAAGTATGTTGATCTTATCATCCCTCGTGGTGGGGAGGGGCTTATTCGTCATGTAAGCCAAAATGCAACTGTGAGTGTTGTCAAACATGACAAAGGGCAGTGCCATACCTACATAGACAAAGATGCAAACCAAGAAGATGCGATAAAAATCGCACTCAATGCAAAAGTGCAACGTCCAGGTGTATGTAATGCGATGGAGACACTGCTTGTAGATAAGGAGATAGCATCGCAGATACTTCCAAAACTCAAAGCTGCGTTTGATGAGGTACACACACAACTCAAAGGGTGTGAACAAACGCAAGAGCTTATAGAGGTTGCACATGCAAGTGATGAGGATTTTGATACAGAGTACCTTGCAAATATACTCAACATCAGAGTGGTTGATGGTGTTAGGGGTGCGATTGAGCATATTGTTCGTTTTGGATCAGGGCACTCTGAGGCTATCATTACAGAAAATATCTCCTCAGCTGAGGAGTTTTTAAATGCAATCGATGCAGCAGCTGTATATGTAAATGCAAGTACACGTTTTACTGATGGTGGTGCGTTTGGGTTTGGTGCTGAGGTTGGGATCAGCACCAATAAACTGCATGCTCGTGGACCAATGGGGATAGAAGGGCTTACAACGTATAAGTTTAAGATCTATGGTAAAGGGCAGATTCGTTAATGGCAAATACATTAGAGTGCTTAAAAAATATTAGTTTGTTTGAAAATCTAAACGATGAAGAGTTAGAACTTTTAAAATCTTTTGCAACAAAACGGTTTTTTAATGAAGGTGAGATTTTATTTTATGAAAAAGATATCCCAAAAAGTTTAATCTTGCTTAGTGATGGGATGTTAAAAGTGTATAAAACTGATCCAAAAAATCATGAGGTTATTTTGCACCGTTTTATGCCTTATACACTTGTTGCGGAGATGGTGACAATGGAAGGGATCCCTTATCCTGCTTCTGCTGTATTTTTAAGTGATGGAAGTGTAATTGAGATTGATTTTGAAAAATTTAAAGAGGCATTTTTTTCAAATCCTGAAATAGCATTTAAGTTTTTTCAATCTCTTGCTGCAAAGATAAAAAATCTTGAAAGGGTTATATCTTTAAATGTTGTTCTTGACTCAACTGCTCGTGTTGCAAAATATATATATGAAAATGAAGATGCTTTGACAATGAGACATAATCATCTTGCACAATATCTGCATATGACACCAGAGACACTCTCAAGGATGTTTAAAAAACTTCTTACACTTGGGTTGTTAGAGAAAGATGCACAAGGGTATAAAATCCTTAACAAAGAGGGGTTAAAAGCACTTTTTGAATAATATTTTCTTATTTCTTGATATATATCAATTTGATATTCATTATTATTTACTAAGATACGGCAAAATTTAACAAAAGGATGAAATATGTCACATATTCCAAATGATGCACAAAAGATAGAAGTTGAGGGAGCTACGGTAGATTTTTACAAGCTTGAAAAAGATGGTCAGTCAACTTACTATTTTGATACTTCAAGAGAGGGACCTCCACACCCAATGGTAAACGCAATGAGTGGACTCAAACTTATCAAAGGAACAAATGATACTTTGGTGATGATCAACCACAAGATGCCTGGTGGACTTTTTGCTAAACTTGAAGATGATGTAAGACATTTTTCAGAAGAGTTGAGTGATGGTTTGGCAAAAGTTGTATTTACATACAATCCAGATGCACAAAGTGAATCTGATTTGACACAAACATCTTGTAGTGGTTAAGAGAGATCTATGGTCTCAATTTCACAAGATTTTGCACCACCTTTTAAGCTCATAGCACCATTTTTTATTATTGGGGGGATTTTTTATATCCTCTCATCGATGGCTGTTTTTGGCTTTGGTGTAGAGGAACTCAATTTTTTAAACCCCACAATTATTAGTTTTGTTCACCTTTTTTTACTCGGTTTTATAATGATGACTATCTTTGGTGCAATGGCACAGCTTGTACCTGTAGTGCTTGAGGTGGGACATTTTGCCGTGGAGCTTTTTTATGCTATTTGGCCATTATTACTTATAGGGACTTTGTTGATGGTATTTGGGTTTTTGTACTCAGCGCAGTTGCTTCCTTATGGTGGTGTAGTGGTTTTGATCTCGATGATGATTTTTGTGATGGAGATCTTTATGACCATCTTTAAAGTAAAAAAACTCAATCTTGTGATGGGTAGTGTTTTGATCTCAAACACTTTTTTATTTTTTGGGATCATCTTTGGGCTTTTGATGGCACTAGGGTTTGCAGGGGATATCTCACTTGATATTACAGCACTTTTACCAGCTCATGTATACTTAGTGATAGGTGGTTACATCAGCATCACTATTATGGGGCTCTCTATTGTGCTTGTACCTATGTTTACACTCGCACACAGTTTTTCGATGAGACCTTTAGAGATAGCAATTACTCTTATGAGTGTTGGAGTTGTTTTAGTAGTATTTGGATCGATGTTGGGAGTAGAACTACTTTCATATCTTGGGTACTTGCTCTCCTTTGTCTCTATGATATTTTATTTTTATATCATCTACATTATCTACAAAACACGTCCGAGAAAAGAGAATGATGTTTATGCTATTTCACTTATGGTTTCGTATATCTCTTTAGTTGTGGCTTTGATGCTTGGTGGAGTTTATTTTGTCTTGGGTGCTGAGCATTATCTTATGGCAGCTGGGTGGTTGATGTTTTTTGGCTTTTTTGGCTTTTTAATTACAGGGCATATCTATAAGATTATCCCATTTTTGGTATGGTTTGAGAGATTTTCTCCACTTGTTGGAAAACAAAAAGTACCTATGCTTGCAGATATGTTGCCACCAAAGAGCTCCCAGGCACAACTGATCTTCTCTACAGTAGGGGTGGTGGTTGTTGCGTTTGCAATAGTGATGCAAAGTGATGTGATGCTGAGTGCTGGAGCATCATTTTTAGTAGTGGGAGCATTGGCGTTTTTTCGCAGTATGCTTTTTATGATAAATTATAAATAAGGAAAAAAATATGGGCATTTATACAAAAGAAGAGATTTTTGCTGCTATCTCAACTGTGATCGATCCTGAGGTTGGGTTTAACCTTGTTGAGATGGGGCTTATCTATGATGCTGAGTGTGATGATGAAGGGAATGTAAAAGTAGTTATGACACTCTCAACAAAAGCATGTCCACTTCACCAGATGATACTTCAGTGGGTAAAAGAGGCAGTTGAAAAACTCCCTGATACAAAAGAGGTTGATGTTGAAGTGGTATGGGAACCTGCATGGAACATCTCTATGGCAGATGACAATGTAAAAAAAGCACTTGGTGCATAGTTGGCTTACCTACCAGCTTTTTTAGATCTTCAGGGCAAAAAGGTTTTGCTCATCGGTGGTGGCAAAGTGGCTTTGCGAAAATTGAAATATCTTTTAGATTTTCAAGCTAAGATCACTTTAGTCGCTACTGAGATATCTTCTGAGGTTCAAGAACTTCTTCATTTTCACAATATTACACACCATATTCGTCCATACTCTAAAGATGATATACTATCTCAACATATTATAGTTGTTTGTATTGATGATATTGAGTTGCAAAAAACGATCTATAATGCTGCTCAAGCACAAGGTTCTTTGTGTAACTGTGTAGATCTTTTAGAGTGTAGTGATTTTATATTTCCCTCTTATATAAAAAAAGATAGACTTCTTATAACAATATCAACATCTTCTATCTCTCCTGCGTTTGCAAAAGGGTTGCGTTTATATCTTGAAAAATGTTTGCCAGAAGGTATGGTGACATTTTTGGATGAATTGGCTCAACTTAGAAAAAGTATGCCAAAAGGGCAAAAGAGGATGGATCTACTGACAAAAAAAGTACAAAGTTTTTTTGAAGAGAGGATGAGGGGTTAATTTCTATGGTAAAAGTTTTTCTATTTTTATTTTATTTTTCTGTGAGTCTTTTTGGGGCAAATTACTCTTTTGCAAATATTAATCTTAACTATTTTGACTGGCAGCATAAAGCAGAGAGTGAAGCAGATCAGGGTGATTTTAGTTATGTTGGTTTTGAAGGTGGTGTAGGATGGGATGGTATTGATACTTATGGATTTTTCAATATTGAAAACCCTTTAAAAAGTTATAATGACGAGAGTCCTGATGATTTGAGATTTACAGGGTTTGGAGATGTTGATGTTGAGTTAGGTCACAATATAAAACTCCATTTTCAAGACTATGGTTTACATAGTGAGAGTTTTTATGTTAATGATTTTGTCCTTGGAATAGGGTATAAACTCTCCACAGACTTTGGGATGTGGATTCGACCTTTTGTGGGATTTCATCATACTTACAGTAGTTATTATGATGGGCTCAATGGCTATATGGGTGGATGGCTGTTTAACTATGACTTTAAAGTTTTTGGAAAAAAATGTACGATTTTTCAATGGAATGAGATAGAGTTTGCAAGAGATAAAGAGTTTTATCTTGATGAGAACAACCAACCAACAGGCGATGGCGATAGTTGGGGATTAAACGGTGCTATAAGTGGATGGTTCTTTTTCAATGATACACTAGCAGCAGGTATTCAGTATCGTTATGCAAAAAATAAACTTGGAAGTAGTGTTTACCAAGCAGGTACTATCTATACGGTAAAATACTATTTTAAATAAGGAAGAGCATCTTGATACAAAATCCTTTTGAATCTGGTCAGATTAAAAATTATCTTGCGTTTTATGCAGGTGTTATTATTATTGTTGTTTTATTTTTTATTGCTACATCTTTGTTTCATGATATTGAAGTGATGGATAAAAAAGAGTTTGCAACACAACCTAAAGAAAAACAAACACCACAAGTAGAACCAAAGGCACAAAAAGAGTTACCAAAAGAGAAAAGTAAACTTAAATTACTAGAAAAAGTATATTAAGGGAAGTGAAGTAGTATGATAGGGATCGATCTTGTAAAAATATCTCGAATAGAATCGATGATGCAGCGTTTTGAGAAAAAAGCACTGAAAAGGTTTTTAGATGCAGATGAGATAGCTTTAGTCAAATCAGCGTCAACTGCAGCTGGGTTTTGGGCACTAAAAGAAGCATGTTCCAAAGCTCTTGGAACAGGAATCGGTTCTGAATGTAGTTTTAGTGATATTAAGATCACCAAATCATCTAAAGGAGCTCCAAAAATTCAGCTTTCAAGTAAACTTGAAAACAACTTCAAGATTAAAGATACAAGTGTGTCGATTACACATGATGGTGGCTTTGCGATAGCTGTTGTTGCGATAGAAACTTATTAGTTCAACCACCACCAACAAAATCTAAAAGTTCCACTTTATCTCCATCTTTTAAAATGCAACTACTCCACTGATCTTGTTTCACAATCTCCATATTGATCGCAGCTGCCATCACTTTTCCAGTGAGTTGCAGATTTTCTAAAAGTTCTAAAAGTGTTGTTGTGTCATTACACTCTTTTTCTATTCCATTTACAATAATTTTCATAGTCTCTCTTTATAATTAAAAATTTTATGTGATTGTATCTTGAATTTATTGAATAAACAACTAATTGGTGCTATACTCAGGAGATAATTAAGAAAATATAAAGTGTGAGAGATGATAAATTCTAAAGAGCTTGTTCAATATACACAACATTTGTCAATATTATTTGTAGAGGATAATGAAGAACTTAGACAAACAACAGCTGAGATTTTACGAAACTTTTTTGAAAAAGTAGATACTGCAAGTAATGGAGAGGAAGCTTTAGTTTATTTCAATAAGTATAGATATGATATTGTCTTGACAGATATCAGGATGCCACGTATCAATGGCGTTAGTTTGATTGAGGAGATCTATAAACTCCAAAGTGATCAGGTGATTATGGTACTCTCAGCACATGATGAATCTCAGTATCTTTTTCCATTGATTAATCTTGGTATTGAACAGTTCATCAAAAAGCCAATAGATTTTCAAGATCTCTTAGAAGCATTTTATAAAGCTGCAAAAAAAATAGCACCCAACAAAGAAAACGGTATCGATGATGTTATTGTATTGGCAAAAGGATGTGAATATGATAGATCTACTCGCTCTTTAACATATAATGCTCAGAGTATATATTTAACGAAGTTTGAATTGATTTTTATGCAGTTGATGACAAAATACCCTGGAAAAGTTTATTCAAATGAAGATATTGTAGAGTTTTACTTTACAAATGGAGAGACGATGGATCTGCAAAACATCAGAAAGCTTGTCTCAAAATTGAGAAAAAAGCTTCCTAAAGATATCTTAGAAAGTATTTATGGGGTTGGTTATAAGCTTGCTATTGACCCTCTTCGCTAAAAAGAGCATCAAGTAAACCATCAACAAACTCATACTTATCAAATGGTGTGAGGTTTTCTGGTTGCTCCCCAGTGCCTACATAGAGTATTGGTAGCTCAAGGGCATAAGCGATACTAAAGATGCTTCCCCCTTTGGCTGTACCATCAAGTTTTGTGATAATGATCCCATCAACACCTATCATCTCGTTAAAAGCTTGTGCTTGAGTGATAGCAGAATTTCCTTGTGTACCATCAATAATAAGTACTGTTCTATGTGGTGCACCATTATGTGCTTTATCGCAGATGCGTTTGATCTTTTTAAGTTCGTTTGCAAGGTTTGTTTGTGTGTGCAGACGACCTGCTGTATCGATGATAACATTATCAAACCCTTTGCTCTTTGCTGAGTCTATTGTATCGTAAGCAACAGCAGAACTATCATGCCCTTGTTTAGAAGATACAATAGGGATATCAAGCTTTTGTGACCAGAGTGTAAGTTGTTCAATAGCAGCTGCACGGAAAGTATCACCTGCACCTAAAATAACTTTTTTTCCTTCATTTTTATAACGGAGTGCTAGTTTTGATATGGTTGTTGTTTTTCCTGCTCCATTGACTCCAACAATAAGTTCAACAAAAGGTGCTTGAAATTCAGGTTCTTTGTAAGATGTATATGCCAAAGTTGCCAGAAGTTTTGAACGTAAAATATCTCTTGTTATGTTTGTTTGATAGATCTCATTGAGTATAATCTCAACAAGTTCATAAGAAACATCAGCTTCAAGTAAAATATCTTCAAGTTCATCTTTTGTAAATGTTATCTTTTTTTTCGGTGCGACTGTTTTGATCGCTTCAACAGTTTTTGATAATGATTTTTTTATAAAGCCAAACATTTAGTGTTTCTCCAGTGCTTTTTTGATATCGCTTTGGATAAACTCTTCTTCAATAGCTCCAATGTAGTGGTTGATTAGTTTACCATCTTTGTACATCGCAACGATTGGGATAGGAAAACGTGCACCCAGTTTGAGTGAAGATGCTATATAATTTACAAAACGGCGGTTTTGAGTTGAGTTTACAAGTGTGTAATGAGCATTGTATTGTGATTGAAATGCCGTAAGTTTTGCATTATCTATACCCTCTTCGATCGTTACACCAATAATAACGAGATCATCTTTATATTTTTCTTGAAGTGAAGTGAGGTGTGTTGCACCTTGTTGACATGGTGGACACCAAGTAGCAAAGATATCAAAAATGACCACTTTTCCATCCATCCCTTCTACTTGAACTCCAGATGGAGTTTTTTTCACTACGATCTGTTTTTTATCTAATGCAGTTAGAATAAATTCATTAGAAGAGAGCATACTGTTTGCATCTTGTGCTTCTTGTGATTTTGAGTTGTCTGAACATGCTTGAAAGAGCAGCGAAAAAGAGAGTAAAACTGAAAAGAGAGTAACTTTAAACATAGTTTTGTGTACCTTTTAGTAAAATGTGTGAAATTATAGCGATAAAGATTTAATATGCATCTTACAAAAAACAGTTTTCGGCAAAAATGTTTAAAAAAACAAAAGAGTGCTTCAACACATAACAAAGTCTATAAAGACAGTTTGCTCAATCAAAAATTATCTGCATTTCTTAGAAAAAACAGATTTAAAAATATATTGTTTTATTATCCTTTAGAGAGTGAAGTGGATATTAGAAAAACCTTAGTTCAAATGAGAAAAAAATCAAAAATATACACTCCATTTATGCAAGGCAAAAGTTTTAAAATGGTACCATTTAGGTTACCGCTACAAAGAAAACAATTTGGCATTTTAGAAGCGGGTAATACACATAAAAAAATTAAAAATATTGACTTAGCCATAGTACCTGTTGTTGGTGTTGATGGTGATTTAAAAAGAGTTGGTTTTGGAAAAGGGATGTATGATCGCTTTTTTGAAACATTGAGAAAAAAACCATTTATAATCTTTATACAAAAAGAGTTGTGTCATACAAAAAAATATATATGTGACAGTTATGATATACAGGGTGATTTACTTTATACACCAACAAAAACTCTATTGCTAGGTTCTAAAAAGAGGAAACAATAATGTTGAATGAGATGCTACTTGGTGGTGCAACTGCCATAGTAAGTGGTGTTGTAGGGTTTTTAGTTTCAAAAAAACTTACAGCAGCAAACTTTGATATCTACTTGGAACAGGCTCGTGCAAAAGCTGCAACGATAGAAAACGAAGCACAAACACTCTTAGAGAGAGCTCATCTAAAATCTCGTGAGATTGAACTAGAAGCAAAAAAACAGTACGAAAGCGCAAAAGAAAAAGCTAAAAGAGATATGAGTCAACGTGAAGATGAGTTGATTCGTCGTGAACAAAGTTTTAAGCGTTACAAGCAAGAGCAAGAGCAAAAACTACAAAACAAACAAGCTATGCTCAAGTCAAAAAAACTCAACTTAGAACGCAACGAAAGATCGTTGGAGTCGTTGCGTAAAAAGTATGAGAGAAAACTTGGTGAAGCACTTCATTCTGTTGAACACTCAGCAGGGATGACACAAGAGGAAGCAAAAGCTTTACTGTTGCAAAACATAGAGGAAAAAGCTCGTGGAGAGATAGCTCATGTAGTTCGTCGTTACGAAAATGAGGCTCGTCAAGAGGGACAAAGAAAAGCAAATTTCATCTTAGCTCAGGCAACAAGCCGTTTTGCAGGAGAGTTTGCAAGTGAAAGATTGACAAACCTTGTACATCTTGATAATGATGAGCTCAAAGGGCGTATCATTGGAAAAGAGGGAAGAAATATTAAAGCCCTTGAAACATTACTTGGTGTTGATATCATCATTGATGATACTCCAAATGCTATTTTGGTGAGTAGTTTTAATCTTTATCGTCGTGCTATTGCAACAAAAACACTGCAACTTCTCATAGAAGATGGTCGCATACAGCCTGCACGAATTGAAGAGATTTTTGCTAAAGTGACAGATGAGTTTGAGGCTGGTATCTTACATGAGGGCGAGGAGATTGTTGCTGATTTAGATATTGGTGTGATGCATCCCGAACTAATGAAACTGATTGGTAAACTGCGTTACCGTGCAAGTTATGGGCAAAATGCACTTGCTCATACCCTTGAAGTGGCTCATCTTGCAGGCATTATGGCTGCTGAGATGGGTGGAGATCCTATTCTTGCAAAACGTGCAGGATTGTTGCATGATATTGGTAAAGCTTTAACACATGAACATGATGGAAATCATGTTGATTTGGGAGCAGATATTTGCAGTCGTTACAATGAACATGAAGTGGTGATAAATGCGATCTACGCTCACCATTCACACCAAGAGATAATGTCTGTAGAGTGTGGAGCTGTTTGTGCAGCAGATGCACTCTCAGCAGCAAGACCAGGTGCAAGACGAGAAGTTCTAGAGAGTTTCTTAAAACGTGTAACAGAGATAGAAGATATAGCTTCAGCACAAACTGGTGTAAAACAAGCTTATGCGATCAATGCTGGTAGAGAGGTGAGAGTAATCGTAAACGCAACACTTGTAAATGATGATGAAGCTGTTTTAATGGCAAGAGAGATCGCCAAAGAGATAGAAGAGAAGGTACAATACCCAGGTGAGATTAAAGTGAATGTCATTCGTGAAAGTAGGGCGGTAGAGTTTGCAAAATAGGTAAAAAACCTATTTTGCAGATTTGTCGATATCTACAACGATAGCACCTCTTAAGTCTCCAAGATTATATCCCATCGCTTTATCTAGAGGGTACTTTTCTAAGATAGCATTTTTCAGTTGAGTGTTTTGTACATCGCCATGACATTTTAAACATACTGGCTTTGATATAAAAAGTGGTTTATAAAACTTATATGTATGCTCTCCTGTTTTTTGTACAATATTTTGAGGTAAAATAACACCAGCATCTTTAAGTGTTTCAAGAGATTCAAGTACTGCTCTTTCTTGTTCAGAAGCAACATTTGCAGGGCTTCTGTAACGAAGTGAGATACGTTTGACTTGTACACCTTTTGGAAGTTTTGTGTTTACTTGTTGTGTTAAAGAATAAGCCTCATTTGAACAAAAGTTAAGTGCATCAAGAGCACCACCTTTTTTCATATGCTTTTTCATATTTTTCCCAAGAGTAAAAAGAAGTAATTTTGAGCTTTTATGCCCTATTTTTTCTACTTGTTGAAGTTCTTTGTTCTTTGTTGGTGCAGCAAGTAATAAAGAAGCACTTAAGCTAAGAAGGACGATAGATTTTAAATTGTACATATTTTCTCCTTTTCTATGTAAATATATGTGAAACTATAGCAAAACTTAGAATAATTTAATGCAAGTTTGATTATAATTGCATAATTTATTTTTCGAGGGAGCATTTCTATGCCAGAATTGTTTACGTTTTTTGGTCTTGTAACACACGACAAGACATTTATCTATATCACACACATGGTTCTTTCAGCTGCAATCGCACTTCTTTTAGTAAGAGTTGCTATGAGTAACTTACAACTTGTTCCAAAAGGAGCACAAAACCTTATGGAAGCATATATTGGTGGTGTACTGAAGATGGGAACAGATGTTATGGGTAAAGAGGAAGCACGTCGTTACCTTCCACTTGTTGCTACGATCGGTCTTTTTGTTGGTATCGCTAACCTTGTTGGTGTTGTACCAGGTTTTGAAGCTCCAACAGCATTTCTTGAGATGCCTTTAACACTTGCACTTGTTGTATTTGTTTACTATAACTTTGAAGGTATTCGTCGTCAAGGTCTTATCAAGTACTTTAAACACTTTTTAGGTCCAGTTTGGTGGTTATACTGGTTAATGTTCCCAATTGAGATCGTTTCGCATTTCTCAAGACTTGTTTCTCTCTCTTTCCGTCTTTTTGGAAATGTTAAGGGTGATGATATGTTCTTGATGGTAATCTTGATGCTTGCACCTTGGTTATTTCCAACGATCCCATTTGCACTTCTTACTTTTATGGCATTTTTACAAGCTTTCATCTTTATGATGCTTACATATGTATACCTTGGTAGTGCAGTAGCTACTGAAGAGCACTAGACTCTTCCCCCTCAAAATGATGCAAAAAGATATATATGAGAAACTCATAAGCTTTTTGCTTGGAGCATCTTGGGCAATAGTCCTTGTAGGTGCTCTTGTCGTTTTTAAAACTTTCCTCTCATTCTCTTTTTCTTTTGCATTACTTGCTACAGTTTTTTATGTCATAGTCTCACTCTTTTTAATCCTATTGCTGGATAGTTTTGGTGTTAACAAAGCTCGACTACGTGAAGCAAAAAAACAAACAGAACTTTTAGAAAAAATCTACGAAGAAAAATCAAAATCTATATCGTAAAGCAATATAGATATTTTCAATATTTCTATCTTCAATCGCATAGTTGTGAATAAAACGTCCATTTGCATATGCTAATGTCACATCAGTATTACGAAAAAAATCAGGATTGAGTGCTACACCTATTGCAGGTAAAATCTTCTCTTTAAAGCTGTTTTTCTTGTAGCCAATTTTATACTCTTGAAAAACAAGAAAACTTTGTGCTTGTGCTATACCTGTGATTAACACTACAGTAAAAAATAATCGTGAAAACTTCATAACTTCCTCCTTTGTCTCATAAGTAATGAGCATTGTAGAAATTACGATAAACAAGAAAAGGTAGTAGTAAATATACTAGGCAGTCTGGCGATCTTAGAGACTCTAAGACCCATAACTTTCCGTGCTTGCTTCACAACAAGGTTGGCTTTTTCTTCTATTTATCATAAGGTCATTATACCATAATGATCGACAATGGTACAAAATCTTCAACTCTTAAAAAATTTATGGGAATCTAAAACTAAAATTAGATAAAATAAAGTACTCATAATATTTATAAACTAAGGAACTCTATGTTTGAAGTGGTGATAGGACTTGAAGTCCATGTACAGTTAAATACAAAAACAAAACTTTTTTGCTCGTGTCCTACGAGTTTTAACCATAAACAAAACACAAACACTTGTCCAACATGTTTGGCACTTCCAGGTGCTTTACCTGTTTTAAACAAAGAGGTTTTACACAAATCTGTAATGTTTGGAACTGCAATAGATGCTACCATAAATCAAGTATCGTATTTTGATAGAAAATCTTATTTTTATCCAGATTCACCTTCTGCATATCAGATCACTCAACTCTACACTCCTGTGGTAGAACATGGTGAACTAGAGATTGATTTGGAAGATGGAACACAAAAAACGATTCGTATAAATCGTGCACATATTGAAGCAGATGCTGGAAAAAATATCCACGATGGTGATATATCAAAAGTTGACCTAAATCGTGCTGGAACACCACTTCTAGAGATAGTAAGTGAACCAGATATGAGAAATGCTGATGAAGCAGTAGCATATCTGAAAAAACTTCATTCTATCATACGTTATCTTGATATTGGTGATGCAAATATGCAAGAGGGGAGTTTCCGTGTTGATGTAAATGTTTCTATCAGACCAAAAGGGGATGAAAAACTCTATACACGTGTTGAGATCAAAAATATTAATTCATTTAAGTTTATTCAAAAAGCTATAGAGGTTGAAGTGATCCGTCAAAGTGAAGCTTGGGAAGATGGTGTATACGATGATGAAATTGTACAAGAGACTCGTCTGTTTGATCAAGTAAAACAAGAGACACGTTCAATGCGTGGAAAAGAGGAAGCCGCTGATTATCGCTATTTTCCAGAACCAGATCTACTTAAAGCTGTTGTTACAGATGAGATGCTTGAGAAATACTCTAAAATCCCTGAACTTCCTGATGCTAAAAAAGAGCGTTTCGTTGAAGAATTTGGTTTGAGTCTTTATAATGCTTCTGTGATAACATCAAGTGTAGAGATGGCTCAGTTTTTTGAAGATATGATGGCAGAAGGGATCAGTGGTAAAAATGGTGCAACCTGGCTGACAGTAGAGCTTCAAGCTCGTATGAAAGGTGATGTAAATATTACAAATACACCAGTAGATGCAAAAACATTAGCAACAGTTGTAAAACGTATCGAAGATAAAACTATTAGTGGTAAAGCTGCAAAAGAGGTGCTTGACTTTTTGATGGAAAACGATGGTGGTGATGTTGATGCGACCATTGAAAAATTAGGGCTAAAGCAGGTGACAGATATGGGTGCGATTGAAGCTATGTGTGATGAGATCATCTCTGCAAATCCTGAAAAAGTTGAGCAATACAAAGGTGGAAAAGAGAAACTCTTTGGTTTCTTTGTAGGGCAGGTGATGAAAGCTTCAAAAGGAAGTGCAAATCCACAAGCTGTAAATGAAGTTTTAAAAGCAAAATTAGGATAAATTGATGCTCAAACGTCTGATAGTTGATGCGGCTTATAATCTTCAAACATCTAAAAGCTATCAGGCGAGAAAACAGTTTTTTAAAAATATTTTAGACAATAACAAGTACAAATATAAAAAGTATCTTGATCTTTTTATGGTTATACTGATATTTATCAGTGTTGCTGTTTTGATACGTGAAGTAAAACATCCTGTACATGATTATATGTTTTTCTTCAATAGTTATGTAATCTCAATTATTTTTCTTATTGAGTATTTGTTGCGTTTTTGGATACACAGTAGTGTAAGTGAGATTATTGTGCAAAGAGCTGAACATGATAGTTTTCTCTCACGAGATATTAATCTCTACAAAGCATTCAAAAAAGTAATTCAGGTAAAACTCTCTTATATCTTTTCTATTACAGCGATTATTGATCTTTTGGCAATTATGCCATTTTTCCATGAGCTTAGACTCTTAAGACTTTTTATCCTTTTTCGTGTATTTAAGCTTTTTCGTTATGCAAACTCTTTTCAAACTCTTGCTTCAGTTTTGGCAACTAAAAAGTTTGAGTTCTTTACACTTGCTATCTTTGCATCGATTGTTATATTTGTATCTTCTGTACTTATCTATGTTATGGAGGCAAACAATCCAGATTCTCCCATAGATACACTTTTTGAAGCCATCTATTGGTCTATTGTAACGATCTCTACTGTTGGTTATGGAGATATGATCCCGGTGACATTTGAGGGGAGAGTTGTTGCTTTGATCGTGATTACATCAGGGATCGCTGTTCTTGCATTTACAACATCTTTGGTTGTTTCTGCTTTTACGGAGAAACTTGATGAGATTCGTGAGATTAAGACTATTGAAAACATCACAAAACTTAAGAAATTTTATCTTGTGTGTGGGTATGAAGATGTAGCACAGGATGTTGTAAAAAAACTTGCAAAAAATGATAATGAGATCATCATAATGGATGAGGATATAAATAGAGTTGAACAGGCAAAGAGAGATGGATTTAGGGCACTCAACTATGACCCTGGAAAGGTGGAAAGCTATAAAAAACTGCACATCAATATAGATAAACAAGTAAAAGCAGTACTTTGTTTGTGTGAAAATGATGTTGAAAATGTTTATGCTGCACTTACCATTAGATCTTTTAATAAAAATGTTTTTATCCTCTCTTTACTTATGGAAAACTCCAATAGAAAAAAGTTGAAATTTGCTGGTATTAACAAGATCGTGTATCCCCAAGAACTTGTTGGACTGATAACCAAAGAGCTAATAGGACAACCAGTTGCATTTGAGATTATTCATGAGCTTAGAAGTGAAAAATCAAATGTAAATATTACAGAGATTGTTGTAACACAAAGGATTGTTGAAAATTTTGCAACAGTTGGAGAACTTGGAAATAAAAATTTTCGTGTTGTTTTATTAGGAATATATAAAAAAGATAAAGAACAATTCTATTTTAATCCTTTGGAGACAACGTTTATTAGTAATGGGGATTTTTTACTTGTGATTGGGTATAAAGTGTTTATCAAGGAGTTTGAACAACATCTTCATACAAAGGTAAATCGTGTCTAAAAATACAGCATTGTTATTTGGTTTTAACAAATATGTAGAAGAGATTGTGAAAAATGTGCAAGATGAGTATGCTCAAGTAAAAATTTTTTCATTGAATAAAGAAGATATGGATCATCCAGAGTATGAAATTGAGTATTTTGATCTTAGTGATGATTGGCACAATACTGATACTGACAAAGATATTGATATTAAAAACTCTATTGCGTTTTGTGTATTGGAAGATACAGCGGAAAATATCTTTTTGACAATATCTTTGCGGGCTCATTATGAAGAGCTACCTATCATTGCTATTGCTTCACATAAAGAGAATGCAAATAAACTTCTCATGGCTGGAGCAAATAAAGTAATACCACTTGTTGAAACAACAGCAGATATAATTACAAATATGCTTGAGAGCCCCATCTCAAATACAATTTTACACGATATTTTATATGAAAAAAGTGACTTAAAGATAGCTCAGATTGAGATAGGGGAGAATAGCCATTTTAAAGATGAGGAGCTTTCTAGTATTGATTGGAGCCATTATCATGGGATTATTGTGCTTTCTGTGATGCATAAAGATATGAGCAGTGAGTTTATCTATTCATCCAAAGCAAAACGTCATATTATCCAAGAGGGTGATGTGCTGGTTGTTGTTGGATATGAAACAGATATTGTAGATTTTGAAACCAAAATAGGGAGTGAAAGATATGTCAATTGGAGTCATTGGAGCTGGTAAGTGGGGAAGTGCCCTTGCATTTGCATTCAGCGAAAAAAATGATGTAGTGATTACATCACGCAGACCAAGGGATATAGATAATTTTGTTTCATTAGAAGAAGCATTACAATCACAATATCTTATCATAAGTGTACCTGCACAGCAGGTTGGTGAGTGGCTTGAGAAACATTTTGTTTTCTCAGGTCAAAAAGTTTTGGTTGTTTCAAAGGGTATTGAAGCTCATAGTGGGAAATTTCTCAATGAGATTTACCAGGAGTATGTTCCAGATGAAAATATCGCTTTTTTATCTGGTCCATCTTTTGCAGTAGAGGTGATGGCATCACTTCCAACAGCATTGGTTGTAAACTCAACAAATGAGGTACTTGCAAAGGAGTTAAGTGCTTTATTTCCATCATTTATCAAAACATATACATCAAGTGATGTTATCGGTGCAGAGGTGTGTGGTGCTTACAAAAATGTTATTGCTATTGCAGCGGGTATTTGTGAAGGATTAGGGCTTGGTAGTAATGCTGCTGCTGCATTGATCTCTCGAGGGCTTGTAGAGATGCAACGTTTTGGTTTGGCATACGGTGCAAAAGAGGAAACCTTTATAGGGCTTGGTGGTGCAGGAGATCTGTTTTTAACCGCATCATCTTCAAAAAGTCGTAATTTTCGTGTAGGACTTGGGATCGCTCAGGGAAAAACACAACAAGAGATCTTGAATGATTTGGGTGAGGTTGCTGAGGGGATAGGTACAGCTTATGCACTTCATGAGATATCATTGCATAAAGAGCTTTATTTACCTATAGCTAAAGAGGTTTATGCTATGCTTGAGGGTAAAATCCCACAAGAATCACTTCGAGATTTACTCTCACACTAGGAGAAACTATGCCACAAGAGAGAGAACAGATACAAAAGATAGTATTAGCAGTTTTCATCGGTTTTGGAGCAGCTGGATTATCATTATTATTATTTAACCCAACACAATCGATCCTTTTGGGACTTATTGCATTTTTGGTAACATTATGGACCAATGAGGGGTTGCCTCTTGCTGTTGTGTCTTTATTGCCTATTGTTTTATTTCCTGCGTTTGGTGTGTTAAATACAAAAGCAACTGCACTTAATTATTCAAACCCGATTATCTTTTTGTTTCTTGGTGGTTTTTTACTTGCTATTGCTGTGGAAAAAACAAATCTTCATACATATATTGCAACAAAGATTCTCTCACTCTTTCCAAATACACCAAAAGCGATGATATTTTCACTTGCTTTGACTTCTGGGCTACTTAGTTCGATCCTCTCAAATACAACGACAGCTTTGTTGTTGATGTCTATTGCTTTGTTTATCACTGAAGATGCTAGATTGAAACTGCGTTTTTCATTAGCTGTTGCTTATGGTGCAAGTGTTGGAGGTATTTTAACACCGATTGGAACACCTCCAAATCTTATCTTACTTGGAGTGATGCAAGAACACAATATGGAAGTGATACCTTTCTTTCAATGGATGTGGATGGTAGCACCTCTCTCTTTTGTGATGTTAATTGCGGTGACTTTTGTTCTCTCACTGGGTGTGAAAAATGTTCCAATACACAGAGAAAAGAAAAAAAGTACACTTAATATTGCACAGAAAAAAGTGCTTTTTGTTATGGGTGGATTGATTTTACTGCTTTTGTTAAATGCACCTATGAAGCCTTATTGGGGTGGTTTGGGGTTGAGTGAGAGTGGCATCTTGCTTGGTGTTGGACTTCTTTTGTTTATGCCACCATTTAATATACTAAACTGGATGGAAGATAAAGAGAATATTCCATATCGTATTATGTTTCTTTTTGGAGCTGGGTTCTCTATCGCAAAAGCTTTTAGTGCAACAGGTTTGGCAAAAGAGGTAGCATCTTATCTTATTGTACTTACTGATTTGACACCTATTTTGCTACTTTTAGTTGTTGCGTTTTTGATTACGTTTACTACTGAGATTACATCCAATACAGCACTGATCTCGATAATGCTTCCTGTTATCTACTCTGTAGCAGAACAAACAGGGATCAATACAACACTCTTTATGATGGTTGCAACACTTTGTTCTAGTTATGCATTTA
>Ga0256837_1000786_pt1 | contig 24766 bp, 22 predicted proteins | sample 4562384metaG_FD_185976 | JGI IMG/M metagenome (GOLD analysis project Ga0256837, IMG submission 185976) | Hydrothermal vent microbial communities from Guaymas Basin, Mexico - 4561-384 | ecosystem: Environmental > Aquatic > Marine > Hydrothermal vents | place: Mexico: Guaymas Basin | collected... | reverse complement strand
TGTGTCCTTCTAATAATTCTTTTTGTTAAAACACCATCAATGCTAGCGTTTACTTCTACATCCATCATAACCATTCCATGGGATTCAGGAGTTGTTATAGTTGTATAGTTTACATTTGAACAAGTTTCATTATAAAGATAATATCTCTCTATAGTAATGCTTACATTAAACTTTTTCCCTCGACTTGAATTAGAATCAGTAAAATAACGAGAACAGTTTCCATCACTATTATTCCTATCATAAGCACTTATCGCTAAAAGTGCTTTCTCTATTGAGCTGTTAAGATAGAGTTCTGCCTGTTCATGGAGGTAACTATCTGCTGTATGTTTTGAAGAGATAGAAGCATATTTGAGTACCATAAGCATCATTCCACTTACAAGAAGCATCATTGCCATAGCTTGTATGAGTCCCATAGCCTTTCTCAAAATACAGCCTTTTGTTTTGTTATATGTACGGAATGTGCACCGTTTATACTTCTGTTCATATCTATTTTAAGGTTTATTATATCATTTACATAGATTGCACCAAAGGATACAACATCATAAGATAAAATGCTAACATTGCCCTCTTGTGTTCCACTCTTGTCTGCACAGTAGGTTATATCTTTGTGATTTTGATCTTTATCTTTATAGGGGTGATAATTATAAAATAGATACAAGGTATTGTTACTATCCTGTCTATCTTGATCTTGATGTAATCTATCTATACAATCAGCATCTTTATCAATATCTGCACCACGAGCTACAGCAAATGCTCCATCTGTTAGGTAGTATTTTTCATAAATATATTCACTATTGTTTACATCATCTTGATTACAATCAAGTGATATATTGTCATCTGAACTACCGTCTATAGTAAAACTTAAATTACTATCCTTTCCATGCCATCCATAAGCACCCTCGCAAGTGGATATATCCTCATTTCCCCCATCAAAAGAGCCTGCAAAGATTAAGTTTCTATCTGTAATATTTAAATCATGAACACCAGATGCATTTAAGTCTGGTTTTGAATGTGAACTTGTATTCATATCTATAAAGCCACTATATTTTCGAGAAATAAGTTGATAATCATCTAAACTAAGCCACTCTAAAACTTTGTATTTTTCACTTGAAATCTCTTCTATAGGCATACAACTATCTGAATTATTATTAGTTCCATCATACCCTATAACACTATGTGGAATACGATTGTAAAGAAGTCGGCTTATTTGATCTAATACAATCTGTGACTGCATAGAGAGGTCTGTGACAGCTTTTGCTTTTGCTGAACGAATGTAGAGTGCTTGAAATGCTTTAAAAGTTCCTATAGATAATATTCCTGAGATAAGAATGACAAAGATCATCTCTAAGAGTGTAAAAGCTTTTTTAGAATTTTTTTTCACTTCCAAGCCCTTTTATTGATTTTAATATATCCAAGATTGGCAGATTCATAAAAAACAGATGTTTTAAAGTGTCCAGTTCTTGCACCACCTGTCACAGTGACTACTATTGTTTTTATACTTTTATTATTTTCATTATAGGAAACTATTGTTGAGAGATTATAATCTTTTCCTGTCGCGTTGTTTTCATTGTAGTTACTTGTATTGTTATAGTCATCAATATCATCAGAATCATTTTCATCAACAAAAGGATCAGTAATATTATAATTAGAGTCTATGCAGTTCCTTGAACCAACAAAACCACCTACTCTATACCCTGTACTCTTATTACAGTCATTATTGGCAGTATGAAGAATCTTTCCTCCACTTTTTATAGTATTTTCATCCCAAGGCAAACGCGAGATACTCCCAAGTAGAGAGATGGCTTCATACATACCATCCTCCTTTACAGAGAGTTCCATTGACTTGTTAGAGACAAAAATGAGTTTAGGAACTACTGTAAAGACTATGGCTATAATTACCATAGAAAATATAAGTTCAATGAGTGTTAAACCTTTTCTCATCTAAAAACTTTTACCCCAGTTCTCTCATAAGTGCCACGAGAAGAGACATTGTAGTCACTTCCTGTAAAATCACCACTTACCACTCCACTTGGACTTGAAGAACTTCTAAATATATAGTCAAAACAAGGATGCTCTGTACAGTCATGTCCATTACTAATATTATACTCTTGACCTAAACCAGCAGGAAAGTACCAGAACCAATGTTCGATGTTTATGTGCATACGGTAAGTACCTTTACTAGGGTTAGGATTGGAAATATTAAAATCTACCTTACCATTTGCTGTATTTAATAATAAGACTGTTATATTATCATTGTTACTATTAAGTGTTGCACTTTTAGTAGCATTTATCTCTATGATAGATGCAAAAGAATTATTATGATCAGCATTAATATACCAGTTTAAAGATTTTTGTTTAAAGCCTGCAGTATAGTCTGAACTATTATTATCATACACTTCTATCTCTGAGAAGTGTATTACATCTTCTTTTGTTGTCTCTTTATCATCTGTAGAGAGTCGTGCATAGTAAAAAGTCACATTTACATCATCCGTAGCATTATTCTCATATTTTGCTACATCTTCAGTCAAAATAATTACATTGAGATCTTTAACCATAAAAGGATTAACTGGATCTGAGTAGTTTCTATCGACATTTAAAAAGTAACTAGCATTTCCCTCTCCTGCTATAAAATAATCGCTTTTAATTGTAATAGTCTTGTTTATATTTTGAAGTATAAAGCTTGATTTGTTTGTTCCATTATTTACTATAATTGTAGCATTCATATCTAAATTATCATCGCCATTAAGTACATCTACTCCAAAGCTAATATTTACATCTTCTGCATAACAAGTCGAATTAAAATCATCGAGTTTTTCATGCTGTTTATTATTTGCTTGAACTACAGCGAAAAAGCTTAGATTCATATCATCAACATTTGCCATATAGAGCCAGTCTGTGTTGGTGGATGCATTCATCTCTACTTTCGTGATGTTTAGTTCATAGGGTTTTATATTTAAGACTCGACTAAAAGGTTCTATGGAAAGATTTTTATCTACATTCCACTGATTTGTTACCTCTTTATCATCACAATCAACACTCGCATACTTATCTGAACATGCATCTTTTTCTTGGATGCTAATGTTTAAGTCTCCTATATTTGTATAGTTTGTATCTATACTAGAGGCACTCCCATCGCTAAAACTGAAATTAGCAAGTGCAAATGTGCCAATGTTACATCCTTCTTTAATTATTGTTGCATTTATCTCAAAAGAGTTTCCCTTCGTCTCATTATAATCTTCACTATTAGCATCATTAATATTTGTAGCATTAAAGTCTATTGTAAATGTTTCTCCTGCATAGACCTCTGTTGGAAGAGTAAACAGAAACTTTTTAGGTCTGATAGCAAAACTATCGGTTGCATTTGTCTCATTGTTTTCATTTAGCAAAGGACAATTTTCATCTACTAACTTTTTCCAAACTATGTTAATAAGGTTGTCTTTTGAACTTTTATCAATGTTAAAACTTGGATTTCCATCTGTTGTTTGATCTGATGTGTTCTTATCATTAAAGTAAATTTTTTGCCAATCACTTAAATCATTATTATCTTGATCTATAATTTTTGTACAGACTGTTCCATTAAACTCTTGATAATCACTCCCATCATCATTAAGTGATGCAATAATAACTTCAAAATCTTTTTTTACAATCTTTGTAGAAATATTTCTATCGTTTATATTACGAAAAGTATCCCATGCATCAAATTTAAAGTTCGTAGTTTCATTTGTGTCACCACCACTGTTGTTATCATCTTCAGAACAGTTAAGGTCACAACTTGCGAGTGTATTAGTATCATTAATGTTATTATACGTATAGTTGCCAGAATTTTCATCCCAGTAGTTTCCACTTATATCATTACCACTTTTTTTTGCTTTACCTAGTTTATTTACGGCAGTTGCATAAAAGCAGTTACCACTGACCTCTGCATTTGTACTATTGTTATTTATCCATAAGGCATATTTACCATTTTTATTTGTTTGTACACAGCTATCTTTTAATGTAAATTTACTCCAATCATTGTTTTTAGTATATATTGCATCACTATCAGAACTTACAATAGTAGAGTTTGTAATAGTTGGTTCAATTTGTTTCTCATTAAAGTAAAGTCCTCTATCTGAAGAGGAAATATTTATATTATCAATGGTACAAGAGTCATATACATCATTTTCAAAGTAAATACCCTTAGCAGAAGTAGAGTTAATATCAGAATCTTTAATTTCTATTCCATCATTAATTTTCCCTTTGAAATAAATACCATTTTCTCCTGATATAATGCTAATGCCACTTATATCAATATCACCACTAATATTCTCTTTAAAATAAAAACCATTATTCTTAGCATTGATTTCACTATCTGAAATCGTAATTCCATCATTGATTTTTTTATCTATCTTCATAGCATCAGAATTTCTTGAAGTTAGTGTTGAATTTGACAACTCCATCCCATCATTTATCTCATCCTCTATTTTTATTGCATAAGATTTTGAATCTAAGATAAGATTGTCGAGAGTAATTCCATCATTTATTTTGTTTAGTGATAGTGCTTCACCATTTTCTGAACTTATGTTTGTATCTGTTATCTCAATTTTATCACTGATCTCTTTTTGTACTTCTATTCCAAATTTTTCAGCTTCTATATTTGTGTTAGAAATAGTAATGCCATCATTTATTTTTTTACTTATTTCAAGCCCTTTTTCTCCTGCAATAATATGAACATTTGAGATATTAAAATCACTACTAATATTATCTCCTATCTCTATAGCATTTTGTAGGGCAGTTAAGTTTGTATCCGATATGCTAAGCCCATTGTTTATTTTTCCATTAAAATCAATACAGTCATTGTCAGTTGATTCAAATGCATTATTACTCATACTTACTAGGCCGTTTACATTTTTACTAAACTCTAAAGATTCCAATTTTGTAGTTATGGTAGAGTCTGATATAGTAAGACCATCATTTAGCTCTTTTTTGAAATAGACGCCATATTTATCTGCATCTATAGTAATGTTATTTAGTTCTATATATCCAATTCCTTTTTTTACATATATCCCATCACCATCATCTGATGTTATATTTGTGTCTTGAATTAAAATATTTTCTGAATCTCCTTTAATATAAATGGCATTTTTATTATCTGTATGTTTTAAAAGTAAAGTACTTATTATTAAACCGTTTACTCCATCTATAGTAAAAACATTATTGGAATTTTTGACAATGACATCTTCGTTCTCATCTGCATCATCACTTCTCTTAATGGTTAATCTATCTGTAGAAATTGTTACTTTCTCATTATAGGTTGCATCACAAATAGAGATTGTATCACCTTCCTCTGCATCATTTACAGCATCTTGAATAGTATGGTAATCATCGCTTGTATTTTCACAAGTTAAAGAGAAAATACCAGTTGGATTAGCATCAACAACTAATGTTGTAGATGCTCCACCTCCACCGCCCCAGCCACCAGGAGGATGTCCACTCATAGCAAAAGCACTCCCCAAAAAAAGCGAATAAAGCAGCAAAAGTTTTATGAAAAATGATGAAGAAGCTAGCCTTAGCATAAGGTTTCCTTTATAGAAGTGACAAAATAGTAAAAATTATAACCACTATTTTAATAATCTTTACTTAATGTTAGGGTAAGTTAAAATAAACCTTAATTATATATATTCCAATCTAGTCAATCAATTAAATTACTGATTAAGATTTGTTTTAGTTTAGTGGGATTTATCTAAGTTATGTTGCAGGAAAATTACCTTAAAATAAAACTTTTAACAGATTATGTTATAATAATAGATTAAAACTAAAATTTATATTGAGAACAACATGAGTACTGATGAAGTAATACTTATTATTGATGATGCGACCCCTCTATTATTCAATGGAAAAGAGTTCTCTGAACCTACTCAAAAAAATTTAAAAGAGTGTTTTTTCGCGCATTCATTAGAACAATTTTCAATTCGATATCATGGCTTTAAGGCTCCTAAGTCAGCTTCTAAAGAGAAACTAGAAATTCAGTCTGAAATGAAGATGTTTGATGAAGCAGGCTTGGACCCTGAGGTAGATTTTAGTATTACACACTCTGTTATTGAATTAGATAATAGTGATGAAAACTACATAGAAATATATGCTGTTGAAGAGTCAGAACTCCATAAAAGATTTGATGACTTTATCACAAAAAAACAGAATATAGACCTTATATTTCCTGAATATTTAAGTTATACAGCACTTTATGAGTACGAGCTTTTAGAGAGAAAAAACGATCTTTTTATCTACTTTTCTGATGAAGATGCTTATGCTGTCATTTTTAAATCTGGAAAATATATAGCAACAAGTAAAATAGACTCTTTACACAAAATTGCTCAAAAAGCAAATGTGAAACCTGAAGATATTGAGGGTGTACTTAAAAACAAAGGGCTTCAAGAGGACCTTTACACACCCGAAGAATTTTTAATGATGACAAATATTCAAGAGGAGATGTCTAAGCTTGTAGAGCGCATTTCTCATGCTATAGGGCATAAGCGTGGTATTTTTGGCTTGGAATATTTGGACAATATATATCTCGATTTTGATGGTTCTGATATACCAGGTTTTCTTGACCTTTTTTCTAGTTATGGTTACGAAAATGCGAAAAAAGGCTTACTAGAAGTTTTTAATGACTTAGAACCATCACAAGTACATTTAGCAGTGAATGCACTGTATGCTTTAGGCTTTTTTCAAGAGAAGTATGATGTACCAAATTTAACTATTTTTGAAAGAAAAGCCACTTTTTTTAAAACACATGCAGGGCAGTTTTTATCTCTTTTACTTTTCTCCTTTATTGTAAGTGCGATTTATCCTGTTTATGCCTTACTTACTATAGAAGAATTTTCTCAAAAAGAGAGAGAACTTCAATCAAAAGTTTCTGTTGTTCATAACAAAACGAGTAAGTTACAAAAGCATTTAAAAACTGTAAAAGAGAAAAGAAATCTTTTAAAAAAAGATCTAGAGAAGCTAAACAATAAACTTAACTCTTATGCTCTTATGCTAGATACCTTGAAAAAGTTTGAAGGAAATATATTAGAACGTCAAAAGATGATAAAAGATATAAATTTAGTTATGAAAAAGTATAAACTCTCTTCAAAAAATTTTCATTACACAAAGAATTTTATTGTTGTTCAGATTATATCTCCCTATGATAGGAGAGATACTATAGCAGAGTTTATGAAAGAGTTGATTCGGCAGGGATATTCACATGTTCATACTAATAAAATAGAGAAACATGACAATTATTATGAGAGCTTTGTGGAGATTCAGCGATGAATGAGCAACTAGAACAGCTTGAGCTACAGCTAGCAGAGATGCCTCTTTTAAAACGTTTGGGTGTCTACTTTGTAGTGTTTGTGTCAATAGTATATGCAGGTTGGTACACTTTTGGAGAAGATCTCTCTTTGAAAATAGAGAGTAATGAGCAAAAAATTGCAAATTTAGAAAAAAAAATTAGCAAAAATTCTCTTAAGAGTCTCTCCTCTGCAATAGTGAAAATAAATAAAAAAATATTGATTGTCGAAGATCAACTTGTTACACTTCATTTTAAAGAGCAGTTTGTGAAAACACAACTAGATACACTCAATTTTGTCTATTATAATGACTTCGGAATTGCAACTGTTTTAGATAAAATTTTGAAGAATTCTTTAAGTGAAAAAATAGATATAGATTATTTAAGAACGACAAAAAATAAAGTAGATTATGCACCACATATAGTGGATCAAGAACAGATTACTATACAAGGAAATGGAACTTTTAGAGGTATACTTTCACTTATTCAGCATATTGATTATTATAACGCTTTACTACAGATACAGGAGATAAGAGTTTTTATAGATGAAGAGGGTGTTACAAATTTTGATCTAAATATTTCACATTTTGGGGTGGAAATATGAGAACTTTAAATTTTTGCTTTTTACTGCTTTGTGTCCCTCTTTTTGCTAAAGATTTTGATGTGAAAAAAATCGCAGCTCAGGTAAAAAACATTAAAACATCTAATAAACTTTCACCAGAATTAAAATACCAAGTATATGACCCTTTTGCAAGTGCAAAACCTATACTTAGAGAAAAAAACAAAAAAGTGATACATAAGAAGAGATATAAAAGCATAATACCCCAAACAATACTTAATAGTAAAGTTTTTATAGAAAAAAAATGGTATTCTATTGGTGATGTATTTAGAGGGTATAAAATTAAAAATATAAAAAAACGAAGTGTATTGTTTTATAAAAACGGTATATATAAAAAGATTTATTTAAAAAGTAGTAAGAGTATAGTAAAAATCGAGGAAAGAATAAAATGAAATTATTAATACTATTTTTATTACTTTTCCAAACACTTTATGCAAAGCAGTGTGAAGATACTCTTTTTTCATTTAATGTGACAGGGGATTCTGCGACTGTATCTGTTATGGATGTTATTGATAATATCTCTGAAAAGTGTTCCTTTTCAGTAAAAATAAAAGATAAAGAGGCAAGGAAAATACTTAAGAAAAAGTTAGCATTTGTTCATGTGTCTGACTATACATTAGAGTATATGTTTGACTTTCTACTCAGTCAGAACAATCTTTTTTATAAATATAACACTAAAAGAGAAGTGCTTACTATTTCCTACCTTCAAACAAGGACATTTACTGTTGATTATGTGAACTTAAGTGAGCAAACAACAGAGTCTGTCAAAACAATCACAGTAGGTTCCGATTCTGGAGCTGGTGGTACAAGTGGTGGGGGTACATCGAGTTCAAGTAGTTCAAATGGATCAAGTGGACAATCGGGATCAGGAAATACTGATAACACCGTTATTACAAGTAGGTCTGAGTTTAAGTTTTGGGATAAGTTAAGTGAAGAGATAGATACTATACTCTCTAGGGATGGAGATATTCGCCGCATAGAGAGTAAATCTATTGTCAATAGAACTGCTGGAATTATCACTATAACCGGTACAAAAGATCAGATAGAGCGCATTAGTAATTATCTTGATAAGGTAACTGATAGGATTCATAAACAGGTTATTTTGGAGACACAGCTTTTTGAACTAGTATATGCAAATAGCCAATCAACTGGGGTTGATTGGTCAAAGTTGGATTTTCAAATATCTGGTGGAATGGGTAAAGCTTGGGGTGGAATTACTACGCCAAGTCAGTATAGTTATAAACTCTCTATGGATGGGGTGCTTGATTTTTTAAATAAATATGGCAAAGTAAATACACTCTCTACACCAAAGATTTTAACACTTAACAATCAACCAGCTGTTATAAATGTAGGGAAACAGATAAACTATAGATATCAAAGTGGCAGTTTAAGTACAGTCTCAACGGGACAATCAACCTCAAACACTTACATAATGAGTTCTGTTTTTATAGGCTTAACTCTTAACATTATTCCAGAAATCACCGATGATGGGTATGTGATTTTAAGAATAAATCCTGTAGTGAGTGAAATGGATACCGATGCAAATACAGAAAATGTCGTGGATGATCAAGGTGTAAGAATTATGCCTCCCGATATAAAAATAAAACAACTCTCTTCCATCGTAAAAGCGAAAGATGGTAACCGAGTAATTATTGGTGGTTTAGTCTCTGAGAGTACAAAAAACAAAGATACTGATGTTTCTCTGCTTGCTAACATTCCCATTTTTGGAAATTTTTTTAAAAGTACCTCAGAGTCAAAATATAGATCAGAACTGATTATTATAATAACACCAAAAATTATTAGGCATAACTCATTTCCATCTATTGAAAGAGTAGAAAAACTGCTCAATGGAGAACTGAATGAATAGTTTATCTGAAGCATCTAAAATTTTTAATTCTAGTTTTAATACGGAAGACTACTTTGAGAGTGTGAATGCTGTTGCTACAAAGAGTGCACTTATAAATGCTATTGTAAACCAAGATATGCCCCTTATATTTCTTTTGGGTGAACCTGGTGTTGGTAAAACATACATGTTAAAAATATTGAAAAAGCAATTTAGTGAGAGTAAAAAAGTACTCTTTAGTGCCGAACCTTTCACTACTCCAGAATCATTCTTGCTTTTTCTTTTAGAAGAGGATACCTCTGCACAAAATATTACAGAGTTAAAAAAACTTGTTGTGCAGAAGTATGAGGGCAGTGATAATCTTATTGTTTTAGATGAAGCACAACTCTCTAGCCAAATAGTGTTAGAGTTTATTCGAACACTTTCTGATCTTAATATATTTACTTTCCTTCTCTCTATGCATAAAAAAGATGGAGAGGAAGTTTTAAAGAAGAGTCACTTCGCATCAAGAGATCATAAAAGAGTTGTTATGGATGTTCTGACAAAAAATGAGATAAGAGTATATATTGAAAAGCAACTGTTAAAACACTCCTTAAGTGAATTGAGTGAGCTGTTTGGAGTGAAACAAATAAAGTTGTATCAGAAGTTTTCGCAAGGTAATTTTAGAGTTTTAAAGCAACTGCTTAAGCACACTTTTTTGATTATGAGTTATGCGAAAGAGAATGCTCTTATAAAATATACTACACCATCCTCATGTGTTATTACAATGGCTGCAATTGATTTAGGAATTATAGATGCATAGTGATTTTTTAACCCTAGAAAAAAAATGCAAACGTTATAGAATGAAAAAACTACTAAAGTTTTTACTCCCTATTTTTATATTTATACTTTTAGGGTTTAGTTCTTATGTATATTATCTTTTTAAAGAAGAGATTACTTCTGTTTCTCCTCAGCCGAGTATAAAAAAGAAAGCATTTACTCCTATAAAGAAAATTGTTCCTGAAAAAAAAGTCCTTATACAAAAGAAGGTTGAGCCAAAAAAATCACTACAAAAAGCTGAAGTGAAGCCTATAAAAAAATTTAAAGATGTAGCATATACAATGCAGATTGATAAGAGTAGTTTATTACATATAAAAGAGAAGCCAAAAGTAAAGAAGAGTAAACTAAAACAAAAGAAAGAAATAAAAAAGAGTGAAGTAAAAAAGAGTGAAGTAAAAAACACAAAAAGTGCTAGTTTTGAAGTTTTAGTAAAAAAGTATGACAACTTAAAGCAGATGGAAAATATGTATAAAAAAGAGAAAAAGTACTCTCTTGCTTTGAAAATAGGGGAAGAGTATTTTAAGAAGAAAAAGTACTCTAAAGCATTGAAGTGGAGTAAAGAAGCAAATATATTAAACCATAAAGCTGAAGGTGCATGGTTGCTCTATGCAAAGAGTGAATATGCGAAGGGTAATACAAAACGTGCTATAAAACTTTTAAAACTTTATCTTGGAAATGCACAATCTCTAGAAGTTGAATCTCTCCTCTCTGAGTGGTTAAGGAAACAAAGATGATGAAATATTTATTTGTTTTGTGTTTAGGGGTTATTTTACCTTTAAGTGCTGGAAACTATGATGATTTTACAAAATATATGCAAAATAAAAATTTTGCAAAAGCTTGTAAAGCTGGTAAAAAATTAGTTTTTAATGATGGGATTAATGATGAAAATCAAATTTCAAAAATAGCTTTAAGCTGTTTAAATGCAGACTATATTAATATTTTAGGCTCTTTGCAAATTAAACTAAGAAACTCAAAACAAGCCCGAGTAAATGCCGTGATTCTCTCCTCCATTTTATTGCAAAAGCGCCTGATTTATCAAGTCATGTTTGATGATGCCGATATCTCTACTATGGCACTTCCTGTTATAGACCATCCCCTCTCCCACACTTTTGTAGCACTAAGAGATAAACACTACAAACTTCTCTCCTCTTCTCCTAAGGTAATTATCTTTGATGTAGGAAAAAAAAAGTATAAAGTTTATATAGAAAATAGTAAAAAATCGCGAATAGTTATAGAAATAACAAATGAAGATGAAACAAAAGAGGAGCATAAGTATAGATAATGATTAAAAAAAATGTCAGATTAGGTGATGCACTTATAGATAAAGGAATAATTACATTAGAGCAACTTAAAAATGCCCTTGCACTACAGTCTGCATCAGACTATACAAAAAAACTAGGTGAAATTTTAATTGCTGAGGGGTATACGACACATGCTGAAATATCGCATGTACTCTCTGAGATACTAAACATTGAGTTTGTGGATCTTTATGGGCAAGAGTTGGACTTTAAACTTATAAATAGATACCCGATTGCCCTCTTAGAAAAAGCGATGGCTATTCCTCTTTTTGAAGATGAAGAGTATATTTATGTGGCTACATCAAACCCTCTTGATTATGACTCTCTTGAAGCTTTAGAAAACATTATTATCTCTAAACCTATAGTGCTTAGACTAGCTTTTGATGAACACATTAAGCATATTTTTCAGCGTATTACAATTATTCAAAATACTAAAAGTATTGCACAAGAGGTTATTAAAGAGACATCTGATAATAGTTACGAGAGTAATAATGAACAGAGTGCAGTTGTTAGACTTATAAACCTTATACTTAAAGATGCCATCATTAGAAAAGCGAGTGATGTTCACATAGAACCAAATGCCCATGAGGTCTCTGTTCGTTGTCGTATTGATGGAATTTTAGAGGAGATTTTTGTTTTTGATCTTGCGGTCTATGTGGCTATATCTTCACGACTTAAAATTATGGGTAATCTTGATATTTCTGAGAGAAGAAAGGCACAGGATGGTAGATTTTCTTTAACTGTTAATGATTCAGCTTATGATTTTCGTCTCTCGACAACACCAACATTTTTTGGTGAGTCTATAGTCATGAGGATTTTAGATCAACAAAAGATTTTACTTAATCTTTCAGACTTAGGTTTAGAGAGCGATAACCTAGAGATGTTTGAAGATATTATTCAATCTCCGCATGGGATTGTACTTATAACAGGACCTACAGGGAGTGGTAAAACAACAACACTTTATGCTGCTCTTAATGACATAAAAAGTATTAAAAATAAGGTGCTTACGGTTGAAGATCCTATTGAGTATCAACTGCCACTTGTTCAGCAAGTACAGACAAATGAAAAAGTAGGCTTCTCTTTTTTAGAAGCACTTAAATCATTTTTACGTCAGGATCCAGATATTATTATGATTGGGGAGGTACGAGATATTGAAACACTCAATGCAGCAGTTCAAGCTTCACTAACGGGTCACTTAGTCTTTACTACTCTGCATACAAATGATGCACCAAGTGCCATAAGTAGAATGGTACAGATGGGTTTAGAACCTTATTTAATTGCTGATTCACTTTTAGCCATAGTTGCACAGAGACTTGTACGAAAAAATTGTCAATATTGTAAAGAGGAGTATAAGCCTCATGTTAAAATATTAAACCAAGTAAAAGATCTTCTTCCTGAAAATCCTGTTTTTTATAAAGGAAAAGGGTGCCCTCGATGTAGTAATAGTGGCTACGATGGACGAATTATGCTTGTAGAAATACTTAAAGTAAACGATAAAATCTCTCAAATGGTTTCAGAAAATAAAAATAAATTTGAACTCTCAAAAGCAGCTCAAGAGGATGGCGTTTACTCTCCTATGGTAAAAGATGGACTAAAAAAAGCACTACGGGGTGTTATAGAACTTGAAGAAGTTATAAGAGTAACAAGACATTAAAATGAAGTTCTTTGAAGTTGTTTATAAACATGGTAAGAAAAGATCTACTATTCTTATAGAAGCTTCAAACAAAATAGAGGCACTTAAAAAATTTCAAAACAGAGAGCTGGGTATAAAAATATCACTCAAAGAGATACCTGAACCTTTGAGTCATAAGTACGATACTTTTATGAAAAGTGTTCGAAGTCCCATTAAAAACAAACGTGCAGATACCGAAAAATATATCTCTATTTTAGAACAGTTAGCTGTAATGTTAGATGCTGGTATGCCCATAAATATTTGTCTTCAAGAGGCTATTAAAGCAACTGATGATGCGATGCTTGAGGCAATATTTTTAGAGATTGCTAAGGATGTTGAGAGTGGACAGAGCATAACTAAATCATTAGCACCCTACTCAAAACAACTCGGAAACCTCTCTCTCTCGATGATAGACTTGGGTGAGCAGTCAGGAACACTCTCTGAGTCTATCTCAAAGCTTGCAGAAATTTTGCAAGAGATGCAGGACAACAGGGTAAAGCTTCAAAAAGCGACACGTTACCCTATGATGACTGTTGTTGCTATGACAATAGCCTTTACTGTAGTTATTATTTTTGTTGTCCCACAGTTTGAGTCACTCTTCTCAACAATGAAAGCAGAGTTGCCTTTTCCTACACGAATGCTTTTGTGGATGGAGCATGCTATTACAAGTTTTGGTCCATATATAGTAGCTGGTGGGGTTGCTCTCTCTGTTACATTTTCAAAGATGTATAAAAATAGTGAAAATATTGCTCTCAAAACAGATCAGTTGATGCTTAAAGTTTATATTATCGGGATTGTGACTAAGTTTGCTATGCTTGGACGATTTGTCTATATTTTTAATGTATTAGTAAAATCTGGAGTTCCCATCGTTGAAGCGCTGCATGCTGCAGTTGGGGTTGTGGATAACAAGTATATGAAACTACAACTTACAGAGATAACGAAGGCTATAGAGGAGGGACGTTCTCTCTATGATGGTTTTGAAGCCTCTGGATTTTTTGAGAGTATGATTTTGCAGATGTTAAAAGCAGGTGAGGATGCAGGTGCACTTGGGAAAATGTTAGATAAAATAACAATCTATTATGCTAAAAAATATAATAACATCATAGATAATGTCTCCGCTATGATAGAGCCTATCTTAGTAGGTGCAATTGCTGGATTTGTACTGATGTTAGCACTTGGAATATTTTTACCGATGTGGAACATGTCAGAAGCAATGGGCGGATAAAAGGAGAAAAGATGGAGTATGAAACAGGGACACTAGTAGTCACAATTATCTCATCAATAGTTTTGGGGTTTATGTTATGGGTTATAAGAAAGATAAATGAGATTTAGTATTGGATGTGTGACTTTAGTCTCACTCTTGGGTGAGGCTTAAAGTCGAAAGTATTAAGGTTCTTGAAGAGAAAAAGTACCTGAAGTAGTGTTGTATTCCCACCATCTTCCTATACAAGGTTTATCATCTTTACAGTTTGAAGCTGAAACACCTTTCTCTTTATTAGAAGCTGGACCATAGTATTTAGAATCAATTAACTTCCATTTTATATTTGTACCAGCATCTTTTAAAATCTTCTCTAATGGTTTTTTATCACCATCTCCAAGACCAAGATTAGTAGGGTAGCCACTACTCTTATTAAAGTCATTTGTATTAGATTTAATACTCCCACCACAAGTAAAAGTACCTTCATTAATAATCCACTCACCATGGCAACTATCAAGTGCTACTTGAACAGAAGCTGCAGTAGAGAGCTCAGCAGATATCTTAGCATTGTCTGTAAGACCTTTAAACTTAGGAACAGCAACAGCCGTCAACACTCCTAGAATCAAGATAACAAAGATCAACTCTATGAGTGTGAAAGCTTTTTGCATAAGTATAAGACTCTTTTACTAGAAGTTTAGCGTTTGGTTGCTTGTGTCTTGCCCACCAATGTTTTTCTTACATTTCTTTTGAGTTGTAGTGTCAATAAATTTAGTACAATCAATTGCTATTGATACATTTCTATCCTGACGATCTAGAGTAAGTGTTACGACAGTGTTTGCAGTTTGGTTGTTATCCATATACTTTGCAGTTTGAGATGTATTTGCATCAGTAGTCATATCAATATTCCAATTTTTACCATCTATAGAAACTAAGTCTGTTAATGTAACATTTGCATCACCAAACTCTTCTCCTTCTAAATCTACTAAGTTAACATAAGATGAAGGTATAGTTGCAAAAGCATCTTTTCCTACTTTTAAAACATTACTTGCCTCAGCATTTTGCTTTAAGTTTTTGAACTTTGGAACAGCTACTGCTGAAAGTACACCGATGATGAGTATTACGAAGATTAACTCTATAAGAGTAAAACCATTTTTTTTCATGAGAATCCTTATTCTTCAATTTTGAATAGGAGTAATTTAGCACAATATTTGTAAAGAAAATCTTAAAGTGGATTTTTATGTCACATTTGAGGGATAATGTTCGATTATCAAGAGTATAAGTTGTTAAAATAGTGATAAAAGTGAGAATTTATTTTTTAATTAAAAGTATATTCTTTAGCAAACTTCATAAAATAATGATAAAATTCGTGTTAATAAAAAGATTTTTTAGTAGTTTTTAAAAGTAGGAAAAATATATGAATTATGATGTAATAGTAGTAGGTGGTGGTCATGCAGGTGTAGAAGCTTCACTTGCAAGTGCAAGAATGGGAAACAATACTCTTCTTATCTCTATGTTAGCTGAAAATGTAGGGGCGACTTCTTGTAACCCTGCTGTGGGTGGTCTAGCAAAAGGGCATTTAGTACGTGAGCTTGATGCACTTGGTGGTGAAATGGGGCTTATAACGGATGAGGCTGGAATACAGTTTCGTATACTCAACCAAACAAAAGGTCCAGCAGTTCGAGGATCTCGTGCTCAAATAGATATGGATAAGTATAGAATTATAGCTCGTAATGTCATCTTAAATACTCCAAACCTTTCATTAGCACAAGAGACAGTAGAGTCTTTAGTTATAGAAAATGCAGCAGTTAAAGGTGTAAAAACTGACCTTTTAAATGAGTATAGTGCTTCTATAGTTATTATTACTTCAGGGACATTTTTAAATGGTATCTTACATATAGGAGAGGTACAAAAACTAGGTGGTCGTTATGGAGAGGAGAGAAGTGTTGGACTTTCTGCTTCACTTAAAGCTGATGCAGGGCTTGATATGGCACGACTTAAAACAGGAACTTGTGCTCGTATAGATAGTTCGACTATTGACTTTTCTGTGATGGAGGAGCAGGGGGGTGATGCCCTTCCAAGCCCTTTTTCTTTTAGAACAGACCGCGCGGTGTTTCGAGCAACTAAAAAACAGCTTCCATGTTTTATAGCTTATACAAATGAACTCACTCATGAGATTATCTCCTCTAACTTTTACCGTGCACCCCTCTTTACAGGTCAGATAGAGGGAAAATCTCCTCGTTACTGTCCAAGTATTGAGGATAAGGTAAGTAAATTTGCAGATAAAGATAGACACCACCTTTTTATAGAACCACAAACATTTGACAATACTGAGTGTTACATAAATGGACTTTCAACCTCCCTCCCTCCAGAAGTACAACGTGACATGATTCATTCAGTTGTAGGGATGGAAAATGCTAAGATAGTTCGTTATGGATATGCCATAGAGTATGATTTTGTAGATCCTAGAGAACTTCGCCACTCTTTAGAGACTAAAAAAATTAAAGGCTTGTACTGTGCTGGTCAGATAAATGGAACAACGGGGTATGAAGAGGCAGCTGCTCAAGGACTTATGGCAGGAATAAATGCAAGTTTAAGTCTGCAAAATAAAGAGCCTTTAGTTCTTAGACGTGATGAAGCATACATTGGTGTTTTAATAGATGATCTTGTGACTAAAGGAACGAATGAACCCTATAGAATGTTTACATCTCGTGCTGAGTATAGACTGCTCTTACGTGAGGAGTCTGCAGATACTCGTTTAGGAAAGTATGGACATGAGTTAGGTCTTATTTCAGATGCTGAGTATGCAAGAGTAAAGAAAAAAGATGAAGAGATTCGTTTTGGTGCAAAACTTTTAGAAGATACAAAATTCACTCCAAACAAAGAGTTTAATGCACTACTGGCTTCTATGGATGAACAGCCTTTAAAAGATGTTTCAACTGCACAGCAACTCGTAGCTCGTAAAAGTTTTGATGTTGCAAAAATGCTTCAAATCGTTCCAGAGTTAGCAAAATTTGATGCATATATAAAAGAAGAGATTCTTGTTGAGGGAAAATATGCTCGTTATATAGATAAGCAGAGTGAAGAGATTGTGCGTATGAAGAAGTATCTTAAAATTGCTATTCCTGAGGGTTTCGACTTTACAACTGTAAGTGGATTGAGTAAAGAGGTACAAGAGAAGTTGGCTTCTTTTTCACCACCGACTCTTCAAGCTGCTATGAACATTAGTGGTATAACACCAGCAGCTATAGAGATACTACATATATATATTAAAATGGCAAAGAGAGATGAAAAAAATGGCAAATAAATTTGCAAACTCATCCTATACTAAAACATACTACTATGTGCATACTGGGCATAGAATAGGTTTAGATAGATTTCGTAGAGCAGTAGCAATACTTAATGAGTTAGATGAAGATATAACACTCTTAACATCAGATTATCGTATTGCACAGATAGCTCGTGATTTTGGTGTGGAAAAATGTGTTGGACTTGATGTTGTGCGAAATATTCCTCAGATTGCACACAATGGGGATAGACTTATTTTTGATTCTGATGAAGCAAATCCTATTATGCTTAAGGATATGAGAGCATATTTTTCAACTTTTATTCCCATAAAAAATGAGACTATTGCTATTGCCTCTAAGTTTTTTCAGGCACAAACACAGGAGAAAAGTGTAGCAATAAGTTATTTTTTTGGTGATGATGATTATGAAAAAGATTTGGAGAAAAACTTGGATTTTATCTCTGGACTTGATGTTTACTTAGGTTTAGGATTTTACTATTTTCTTGATTATGAAGCGATGCTAAAGAAAAAATTTCCAAACCATTTTGAGTTTGAAGCATATGATACTATGATAATGAGTAGTGAAATTCTCATAACTTTTTCACCTCAAGCGGCATTAGAGTCACTTGCAAGTGGGGGTAAACCAATTTATGTTCAGCGTAAAGATTATGTTGAAGATTTTAATGAATTATTTAAATCTTTAAATATTCCTATAATTAAAGATTATGATAAAAATCACTTAAATGTGATTTTAGAGGCTATAAACGAAAATAAATATGTAAAATTGACACAAAATGATACTAAAATAGTTGATTTAATAAAAGACAACTTAATTTTATAATTAACATAAGTATTTTAGTCTATAATATGAGCAAATTTCACAACAAGTGAGTTAATATGAAAGAAAATAGCCGTAGAGGTTTTATGGGTAAGGCATTTGGTGCTGTTGCAGGGGTTGGAGCAGTAGCTTCACTCTATGCGATGAAAAAATCTTGGGATCCACTTCCAAGTGTTAAAGCTGCAGGTTTTACAACTCTGGATATGTCTACATATCCAGAGAATGAATTAGTAACTGAAAAATGGAGAGGGAAGCCTATTTTTGTACTTAAATATACAAAAGATATGCTTGCTAAAATGTCAGAAGTAGATAAGTCTCGTGTAATTACACTTGGAAATGATACTTTCATGGTATGTTTAGGTCTGTGTACACACTTAGGTTGTATACCTGGTTATAACCCTGTTGAGCAAAATTTTCTTTGTGCATGTCATGGTGGTATGTATGATTTAACTGGTGAAGTGACAAAAGCTCCACCTCCTCGTGGTCTTGATATTCCTCCTTTTAAAATCGATGGTACTAAGTTAGTATTAGGCGAAGAAGGACCAGAATATAAAGCTATGAAAGAAAATGGAATAACACTTTAATAAAGGAAAAGAATGGCACATTTTACAAAAGCAACAAGTGTTAAAGATTGGTTTAACCAACGTTTAGCAGTTGATAAAGTAGAAAAGGTAATGATGTCGGAATATTGGATTCCGAAAAATATTAACTTCTTATGGGCAATGGGTATGGTTCTTGTAATCACATTTGCACTACTATTGGTTTCAGGTATCTTCTTATTGATGTACTACCAACCAAATGTAGATTTAGCATTTGATAGTGTAAACTACACAATAATGAGTGAAGTTGATTTTGGTTGGTTATGGAGACATGTACATGGTGTTGCGGCATCTGTAGTTTTCTTAATTATCTATATTCACATGTTTACAGGTATTTATTACGGCTCTTACAAGAAAGGTCGTGAGATGATTTGGATCTCTGGTATGCTTCTTTTTGTTGCATTCTCAGCTGAAGCATTCTCTGGTTATATGCTTCCATGGGGTCAAATGTCTTACTGGGCTGGTATGGTTATTACAAACCTTTTCTCAGGTGGTAGTCTTCATGCAGATGGTTTAGTTGAGTGGATTCGTGGGGATTATGTTCCTGCACAAGCATTCTTAAATCGTTTCTTTATGTTACATGTTCTTCTTATTCCTGTTGCTATTATGGGTCTTATCGGACTTCACTTCGGTGCACTTCGTATTCCTCATGTTAACAATCAAGATGGTGAAGAGATTGATTTTGATATAGAAGCTGAAAAATATCTTAAAGGTGATAAAGCTGGTTCTAGAGTTATGAGATTTGCAAATGACTTTATGTCTAAAGATATGATGGTTGTTGGAATTTACTTAGTATTCTTTTTCTACTTAGTGTTCTTTCACTATGATTTTGCAATGGATCCTGTAAACTTTGATCCTGCTGATGGTCTTAAGACACCAGCTCACATTTATCCTGAGTGGTACTTCTTATGGTCTTATGAGATTCTGCGTCCGTTCTCAACTGACATCGGTCTTATGGCATTTGCTTTTGCTCAAGTAATTTTTATGGCACTTCCATTCTTAGATAGAAGTCCAAATACTGTTCCTGCATCACGTCGTGGATTGTTTAAATACTGGTTCTGGGCAATGCTTATTGATATGATTATTCTTACTGCGATGGGTAAAGTTCCTCCAGTTGAGCCATTTGGTAGCATAGGTTTTTATGCAGCACTAACATTCATTGGTTTATGGATAGCACTTCCATTTATCACAATGATGGAAAAAAAGGTATAAGGAGAAGATATGAAAAATAAAGAACCATTAATATTAGCTGTAGTAGTTTTCTTTACACTAGTAACTTATTATCTTGTTGAGCCTTTTGCTCACTCACAAATGCATAAACATCACGAAAGTGAAGGTTTTAAATATGATGATTTACCAGCATTAACTAAAAAAGGTGATGCTGTTCGTGGACAAGAACTCGTAATGGGTGCTGGTGCATGTGTTGGTTGTCACGGTATTGAAGTTGCTGATATGCCAGCTCCAATGGATCCAACAATGGCAGCTCAATCTTATGGTGTTAATCCACCTGATTTAAGTAATGCTGGTGCAGTTTTTGATGCAAAATTCTTAACAGACTTAATCAAAAACCCTGCTCATGCACTTATGGTTGAGCATAAATTTGACATAAATAAAGGTCAAATGCATCCAATGGTACCTTTTTATGGCGCTGGTGGAGATATGGATCAAGAAGTAGCTGATATGGTTGCTTACTTACAGTCTATTGCTGTAAGTAAAGAAGACTTGACACCAGAAATAGCATTTGAAACTGCCTGTGGTAGATGTCATGCAAACCATTATGCTAAATGGAGTCAAATTGGCGAAACTAAAACTTTTAAATATGAAAAAGATAACTTAGCACATAAAATAAAGCTTCTTGAATATCAAGATAGTTTAACAAAATATATGGGTAAATTACCTCCAGATTTAAGTATATATATTCGTTCTCGTGGAGAACACTATATTAGTACTTTTATTGAAAATCCTCAGAACTATTTAAAAGGAACTGCAATGCCACGTGTTGGTGTTAATGCAGAAGCTGCAGAGAAAGTTATTGAGTATCTTGAAGATTCAGGTGATTCAAAACGTCATGAAAGAGAAGCTGTTGGTAAAAATGTAATGATTTATATTATTATCTTTGCTATTTTTGCTCTTCTTTGGAAAAAACAAGTTTGGAGAGATCTTCACTAGTTTTTCCCATCCACTTCATTAGGTTAGAGTTTAAAACTCTAATCTAATCTTCACACAGAAAACAACTCAAAACCTTTAAAATTCTATAATGAACCCCTAAAACTAGACCAGTAAATTTGGCTTTTTTATTTCTAAAATGTTAAAATAAAAACAAGACTATACTTGTGCTGATCACTGTTTATAGTTATACTAGCACTTAGTAAAGAGCTAAATAGTAGTAGCGTTAAAACATTTATTAGAATTCTCCCTTTTTAAGAGAAAATTACACTCTTTTTTGTAGTAATTTAGTTATAATTTTTTATGAGATTTAGAAAACTAAAAAAGAAAACAAAAAAGAAAACTACAAGTAGTGAAGCATCTAAAAATATAAGGTATGCGAACAGTATTGATAAAATAAAAGCATTTATTACAGATATGTTTATGATATATGCACCTATTCTTTACATTATAGCTTATTTAGTCCTTGATGGAAAAGAAGCATTTCAGGCTTCTCAAACGGCACCACTTCTAGGGGTAAGTGTTTATGGTTTAATCTATGCGGTACTGCTCTCTAAATTTGGGCAGACTCCTGGAAAAAAAGCTTATACTATTAAGGTAGTAGATGATAAAACATTAGAAAACATCTCCTTTTTGAGAGCACTCCTTCGTTTTGTGATGTTTCTTTTTTCTGCAACAATTTTACTGGGACTTTTTACAGGTATGTATAGAAAAGATAAAAAATCCCTGCATGATATTATTTGCCATACTGTTGAGATTGAAGTTGAAAATAAAATAGTTTGACATAGGTCAAGATATTTTCAACTCTAAAGGATATAATTGCGATATATAAAGAGAAGGTATAAATATGTTAATAGATAGTTATGATAGAGTAGTTGATTACTTACGTGTCTCTGTAACAGAACGCTGTAACTTCAGATGTCAGTACTGTATGCCAGAGAAGCCTTTTTCTTGGGTTCCAAAAGAGAATCTTCTCTCATTTGAAGAGCTTTTTGAGTTTATGAAAGTTGCCATTGATGAGGGTGTTAAGAAAATCCGCATTACGGGTGGTGAACCACTCCTTCGTGAAGATTTAGATAAATTTATACAAATGATTTATGATTATGAGCCCTCGATTGATCTTGCTATGACAACCAATGCTTTTTTACTTAAGGGTACAGCACAGCGTTTAAAAGATGCAGGGCTTAAACGCATCAATGTAAGCATAGATACTCTTAAACCTGAAGTGGCATTGGCTATTGCGGGTAAAGATGTTCTTAAAAATGTTCTTGAGGGTGTAAATGAAGCACAAAAAGTAGGACTTAAAGTAAAAGTAAATATGGTTCCTATGAAAAATATGAATGCAGATGAAATTGTAGATGTTCTTGAGTACTGTAAAGAACGAAATATGAGTGTCCGATTTATAGAGTATATGGAAAACTCTTTTGCAAAAGCAGATATTTCGGGATTGAAATCTGATGAACTTTTAGCAATGTTACGTGAGCATTATACTTTTAGTGATGATGGCTTTGATGGAAGTTCTCCCTCCCATTACTACACTATGGAAGATGGGTATAGATTTGGAATTATAGAGCCGTATGGTGATGATTTCTGTAAGCAGTGTAATCGTATTCGCCTAACAGCAGAGGGTAATCTCATCCCTTGTCTCTATTTTGATGAGGCTATGAGCATCGCGGAGTCTATTAAATGTGGAGATATTAAGGGTGCTGCATTAGTACTTAAAGAGGTAGTTCGTACAAAACCTGAAAAAAATCGCTGGGGTGGAGATGATGGCGAGGTCTCCTCTCGTGCTTTTTATGAGACAGGTGGCTGAGACGTGATCTATCTTGTTGAGCATTTTTACTCTATTCAAGGTGAGGGAAAGTATGTAGGCTCACCAAGTCTTTTTCTCCGTTTTGGCGGATGCAATATGAAGTGTGAGGGTTTTGCTTGCAGTGAGAGAGCAGATGATGGTGTAGAAGTCATAGGTTGTGACACTGTTTATGCTGTGAATAAAGAGCATTTTTCACATAACTGGGTTCCTATCACTCAAACAACAGAGCTTTTAAATATTTTAGAACTTTATGAGTTACCAAATGCAGTAGATATTGTGATGACAGGTGGAGAGCCTCTTATTTATGCGAATGATCCCATTTTTGTTACTTTTTTAGAGAGACTTGTAGAACGTGGACATCGTGTGACTTTTGAGACAAATGGCTCATTAAACATTGACTTTGAAAAACATGGCGTTTACAGAGAATGTTTTTTCGCACTCTCTATTAAGCTCAGTAACTCAAATGAGCCACTCTCTAAAAGAGTTCGGGGCGATGTTATTTATAACATTGCCACAAACGCTAAAGATGCTTTTTTTAAGTTTAGCATAGATGCTGAGTCTATAAACTTAGCACTTGAAGAGGAGATTAACGAGATAACACTCCACTCTCCAAAAACAAAAGTTTACTGTATGCCACTTGGTGGAAACAGAGAAGAAGTGGAAGCAAATACAGAACCACTCATAGAATTTTGTAAGACTAAAGGATATAACTTTTCAGATAGACTCCATATAAGAATCTGGGATGTAAATAAGGGTGTTTAAACACTCTCCCACTCAATCTGCGATATATTCCTCTCTTTAGTATCAAAAGATACACCCACTAAATAGATAGGAAGATTTTCATCTAAATACTTTTCATGATATTTTTTCTCTTTTATCTGCTTGAGTGCATCAGTTGAATCTATTTTAAACTCAATAATGATTATAGAAGCAGGCATCTTAATGGTTAAATCAATGCGACCTCTGTTCGTAACATCTTCCCCCACTATATCTATACCTAAAGCTTTAAGATAAGAGTAAAAAAGACTTGCATAGTAGCCTTCGTACTCATACATTTTATTGTTTGTAAAAAGATTGTAAGGGATGGCTGAAAAGAGTGCTTTGAATGTTTGTTCAAATAGAGAAAAATCAGATTCTAATAGAGCTTTTATAATACTATTTTTCATAGGTTTTGCATTTTGAATTTTACTCATAAAGTCAGCAACACTTCCCATAAGAGAGAGTCTAACCTCTAGGTTTGGAACACTAAGATGATACTCTATACTATCAAAAACAGTCTCAGTATGACTAATAGTCAAATACCCAGTCT
>Ga0256837_1000785_pt1 | contig 24822 bp, 23 predicted proteins | sample 4562384metaG_FD_185976 | JGI IMG/M metagenome (GOLD analysis project Ga0256837, IMG submission 185976) | Hydrothermal vent microbial communities from Guaymas Basin, Mexico - 4561-384 | ecosystem: Environmental > Aquatic > Marine > Hydrothermal vents | place: Mexico: Guaymas Basin | collected... | reverse complement strand
ATAATGATTTCAGCAGATAATGCCCATGCTATCCACCCAAACTTTCCATCAAAACACGATTCTAAACACACACCTTACATAAACAAAGGTAGTGTTATAAAGATAAATGCGAACCAAAGATATGCTTCAAACTCTACAACAATTTCAAAATTTATGAATGTAGCAAACAGACTAAATGAACCATATCAAGAGTTTGTAACAAGAAGTGATATGGGTTGTGGTTCAACCATAGGACCTATAACTGCGACAAGATTAGGAATTGAGACTTTAGATGTAGGTCTTCCAACATTTGCTATGCACTCGATTCGTGAACTTTGTGGAAGTGATGATGCTCACTCTTTATATAAGATTTTAGTTGGGTTTAGTAGTTAAATATGGCAACAGTAACACCAGAGGAGTTAAATCTTTTAATAGAGCAGACCTATAAGGTTGAGAACGATTTTAATGAACTCAAAACATCTTATGCTCATCTTCAAGATACAGTTGAGAAAGTTGTTGAGTTTTTACCTAACCCTATTTGGGTTTTGAATGATGATGGTTCTATCTTTCTACAAAACTCTCATGCTAGTGGGTTAGAGGAGCTTTTGGAGTTGCTTGAACTAAAAAATGATGACTATGAAGTGAAATATAACTCCCGTTCATATCTTATAAAGAGTTCATCATATAAAGATAAGTTTATGTTGAGTGCTACTGATATAACAGAGCAAAAACGCAAAGAGAATCTTGCTACTATGGGGCAGATGGCTGCTCACCTTTCACATGAGATACGAAACCCTATTGGTTCTATTTCACTTTTGAGTTCCACTTTAAAAAAACGGGTGAAGAGTGAAAATATAGCTATTGTAGAGGAGATTCAAAAGTCTGTTTATAGGATAGATAGAATCATAAAAGCTACTTTAATGTTCTCAAAAGGTGTTGAGGCAAATAAAAAAGAGTTTTTGTGGAGTGAGTTAAAGGAATCTATCGATATGGCGATAGGGTATTATGCTTATTCAAAAGATATTACATTTATTTTTCCTAAAGATGATTTTAGTATAAATGGTGATAAAGATCTACTTGAGATGTTGTTTTCAAATTTTATAGTAAATGCGATAGATGCGATAGAATTAGATGATGAAGATGAGGGTGTTATAGAGATTGTTTATAAACCTGATGATAATTATCATAGATTTTTAATTTTTGATTCGGGTGTAGATATAGAAAATAAAAAAGAGCTTTTTGAAGCATTTTCTAGTACAAAAGTTAAAGGTAATGGTTTAGGTTTAGTGCTTTCTCGTCAAATAGCACAGTCACACAATGGTAGTGTAACCCTTTTAGATGGTGAGAAAAAAGGGTTTGAGATTAAGTTAGTAAAAGGATAGTTAGATGAAAAAAGAGTTAGTTGAAGTGCCAAATGCAACATTAGATTTTTATAAATATACTGAAGATGGATTAACTTATTATGAGTTTGATGCTACTGAGTGTACACCACCTGAGCCTATGGTAAACAGTATGAGTGGTTTGTTGATGTTAAAAGATGAAAATGATAGACTTGTAGGTAAGTTTTTTCATGAACCATTTCCACTTTATCAAAAAATATCATCAAAATATAATATAAAATCAGAAGAGTTAGATAATGGTGATTTTCTAGTGGTTTTTAGTATTAAATAATAAATTTTAAGTTTTAAAAGTTATAATTGTGCTTAGTTTAATTAAATAAAAAAAAAGGGGGGGGGTGGTATCTTGTCTAATCTATCGATAAGTAAAAAAATACATATACCTTTGATCGTGTCTATTTTAGTTGGGTTTGCTATTATTTTAGTCAACTATCTATTTTCTGTTAAAGAGATGAAAGATGATGTTTATAAGACACAATCAAAAAACCTCCATTCTGTTTATAGTGAATTGATGAAGTCGAAACAAGCTATTGGCTTAACAAATGCTATAAATTTATCTAAAAATTATAGTGTTGTTCGTGCTTTAAAAGAAAATAATAGAAAAATAGCTATCTCAGGTTTAAAATCTATATCTAATGAATTTAAAGAAAACACAAACTATAAAAATATAAAAGTTCATATACATGATGCTAATTTACATAGTTTTTTAAGAGCATGGAAACCAACAAAATTTGGTGATGATTTAAGTGGCTTTAGAAAAACAATCGTTAATCTGAAAAGAACAAAAAGACCACTTGTCGCTATTGAACTTGGTCGTGCTGGTTTGGTTCTTCGTGGTTTATCACCTATTATAAATAATGGTAAATATTTGGGTTCTGTTGAGTTTATTCAAGGTTTAAACTCGATAGTTAAAAATGCTAGAAAAGTTTATGGTTACGATATAGCTATTGTTATGAAAAATCAATATTTATCGATAGCAACACTTATGGAAAAAGAGCCAAAAATCGGAAATTATACTTTAGCTGTTAAAGAGCGTGTTATAAACAAAGAGTTTTTTAATGATATAAAAAACATAGATATAGCAGATACAAAACATCATCATATAACAGATAAATATTTTATTGTTTCTCAAGAGATAAAAGATTTTGATGGTAATGTTGTTGGTTATGCTGTTGTTGGAAATAAGATCTCTAATGTTGAAAATGTTGTTGTAAAGTCTGAAGATTCACTTGTTAGACAAGTATATATAATGGCTTTTGTTGATCTATTTATGCTTATCTTTTTGATGTTAGTTATAAAAAAAGCAGTTGTAGCTCCGATAGAAAAACTTGATGAAGTTGCTTATGAATTAGCCAAAGGTGATGCTGATTTAACAAAAAGATTACCAATTATCTCAAATGATGAGCTAGGTGATGCTAGTAGAAGCTTTAATAACTTTTTAGATAAGGTTGAATCTTTAGCAAGAGAAGCTGAAGCTGAGAAGTTAAGAGCTGAGGAAACTGCTAAAGAGATAGAAAGAAGTATGAAAAAGAATGAGTTAACTTTAACCCTTTCTCATGGTATGATTGATGGTGCTATAAATAATGCTAACAATCTAAGAGCTAGTATGAATGAAAATGTTGAAAACATAGGTAAAGTCAATAAACTAAATGCTAATACAGAGATTGTTATAGAAAAAGTTACAGATTCTACTGATGATATTATCTCAACTATCTCAAATATTACAGAGATGATAAGTGATAATCGTGGTTCAACGGAGCAGTTAAACTCCAATGTTGAAGAGATTTTTAATGTTATAGCACTTATTAAAGATATATCTGATCAGACAAACTTGTTAGCTTTAAATGCTGCTATTGAAGCTGCTAGGGCAGGTGAGCATGGTCGTGGATTTGCTGTTGTTGCTGATGAGGTAAGAAAACTAGCTGAGAGAACACAAAAAGCTACAAGTGAAGTTGAAGCTAACATTAGTGTACTGAAGCAAAACTCAATGAGTATGAGTGAAAACAGTGAAAGGATAGAGGAACACTCTATATCATCTCAAGAGAAATTAGATGATTTTAAAGAGGTTCTTTATCAGTTAGTGGAAAATGCTAGTAAAATTACAAAAGATAATGAAGTTATTGGACATGAATTATTTGCGAACATGGCAAAATTAGATCACATGATATACAAAAACAATACATATTCTTCTATCTTCGATGGTAAAATTGATAACGAAACTACTACACATACATCTTGTAATCTTGGACAATGGTATATTGGAGAGGGTAAAGTACAATTTTCTAAATCTAAATCTTATAATGATTTAGCTATACCTCATAAAAGAGTTCATGACAATGTTTTAAAAGTTATAAATATGATTAGGACTGGAAAAGATGAAGAAAATCCTGCTGAAATTATAAAACTTTTCAAAGATACAGAGTTAGCATCTCAAGAGTTATTTGATATTTTAGATAAGATTGTTAAAGAGTAAGAATCTATTATCTTATTTAGAATAAAATACCCTTTTTAATAAAGGGTGTTTATGATGAAACAAATTTTATCAGTTTTTAGTTCTATGAAAACTATGGCAGTTTTAATGCTTATTTTCGCATTTTCAATCGGTTACGCTACAATTATAGAGAACGACTACGGTACAATAACAGCAAAAGCTGATATTTACAATGCTAGATGGTTTGAAATATTAATCTTTTTCTTGACAATAAATCTTATTTTAAATATTTTTAAATATAAAATGTACACATTTAAAAAAGCCCCTATTTTTATATTTCATATCGCTTTTTTAGTTATCATCTTAGGTGCTACTGTTACCCGTTATATTGGTTATGAGGGTAGTATGCATATCAGAGAGGGTGATGTATCATCAACAATGACAAGTATGGATACTTACTTTAGTGTTAATGCTAAAGTTAATGGTAAAAATATAGAAGATTTTCAAACTATATATTTATCTAAAAGATTGAAAAATAGTTTATCTTCATCATTAAGTATAGATGGAAAAGATATAGAAGTAAAGCTTCTTGAATATATACCAGATGTTATACAAACAGTTATTGAAGATAAAAGTGGTAAGGCTATTATTCAGCTTATGGTAACAAATGCTGGACAAGGTGATAGAGTTTCACTTAAAGATGGTGAATTTTATGAAACAGATAATTTTATACTAGATTTTAATTCAGGTAAAAGTTTTAATAAAAAAGTTATTAAAGTTTTTGTAAAAAATAATAATCTTTATATGAACCATAATATTTCATTAGAGTATTTAAAAATGGATGATGGTTCTAAAGGTACTTTAGCTGTTAATGAAAATGAGCCTTTTACAACTAGAACATTATTTACTTATAGTGGTTCTAGTTTTGTTGTACGCAACTTTTTTCCTCATGCTATTACTAAAATGATTTCAAATCCAAATGCTTCACCTATGAGACCTAGTTATGATGCTTTACGCTTTGAAATTAAAGTTGGTTCTATATCCAAAAATCTTCTTATATATGGTAAAGTTGGTGAATTAGCAAAAGAGTATCATACTATAGTTGATGGTGTTGATATAGCTTTATCTTATGGTTCAAAAACGATTCAACTCCCTTTTGCTATCTATCTTAAAGATTTTCAACTAGACAGATACCCAGGGTCTATGTCTCCAGCCTCTTATGCTAGTGAAGTTGTTTTATTAGATAAAGAGCAAAATATCAAGATGCCATATAGGATTTTTATGAACAATATTTTAGAACATCGTGGATTTAGATTTTTTCAATCATCATTTGATCAAGATGAGAAAGGTACGATACTATCTGTAAACAACGACCCTGGAACACTTCCATCATATATAGGTTATTTTTTACTAGCAGTTGGTATGTTTTGGTCACTTTTTTCAAGTGGTAATAGATTTGAGCAGTTAAGAAAAAAAGCTAAAAAAGCACATGATAAACAAGCTTTAGGAATCTTGGTAGCTTTAGGTTTACTATCTAGTGTTGTTCCAACTTACGCACAAGATTTAAACCCAACTATCAAAACTATACTATCTTTTGATAAAACTCATGCAGATAAATTTGGTGAGCTTATTGTTCAAGATAGTGGTGGTAGGATGAAACCTTTAGATACTTTATCAACAGAGATTTTAGCTAAAATATATAGAGGCTCTAGTATAGAGGTTGGTGATAAAAAATTGACACCAAATCAGGTGATTCTAGGGATGATGATTAAACCTGATCTATATAGAGATATAAAGATGATTCGTACAAAAGATAAAGCTGTCAACAAACTTTTAGGTATAAAAGATGATGCTGTTCATGCTTCTTTTTCTCAGTTTTTTGATGATGTTGTAAATATGAAAGGGTACAAATTAGCACAGGCAGTTGATAATGCTGTTAGAAAAGAGGCTAAACATAGAGATAAGTTTGATAAAGCTGTTTTAAAAGTTGATGAGAGAGTAAATATCTGTTATATGGTTTATACAGGTGCTTTAGTTCAAATTTGGCCAAAACCAAATGATGTTAACAATAAATGGTTCGCAACGATAGACGCACTTCAAACTTTTAATGTTGAGAATGCTACAAGGGTAAGAGATATAGCTGTGGCATACTTTAGCTCAATAGATGATGCTTTAAAAAGTGGAGAGTGGAGTAGGGCAGATAAAGCACTTACAAAGATAGTAGGTTATCAAAAAACTTATGGTTCAGCTGTTTACCCGAGTGAAAATAGAATTATGGCAGAGGTTTTTTATAACAAAGCTAAAATATTTGAGAGATTATATCCACTTTATCTATTTGTAGGGTTTGTATTATTGATTCTAAGTTTTATTAAAATTTTAAAACCTAGTTTTAAGATAGAGATATATACAAAAATAACATTAGTTCTTTTAATCATATTTTTTATTGCTCATACTATTGGGTTAGCAAATAGATGGTATATATCTGGCCATGCTCCATGGTCTGATGGTTATGAATCTATGATATATATCGCTTGGGCAACAGTATTGGCTGGTTTTATTTTTTCAAAAAAATCACCTATGACAATGGCTTCTACTGGTGTGTTATCTGGATTGATTTTATTTGTAGCACATCTAAATTGGATGAATCCACAAGTTACAAATCTTGTTCCTGTACTTAATTCATACTGGTTGAGTATCCATGTTTCTATGATTACAGCTAGTTATGGTTTCTTAGGTTTAGGCTCTTTACTTGGTTTTATTGTTGTTTTATTATTTATGTTTAAAACTAAAAAGAATGATAAACAGATCTCTTTATCTATAAAAGAGTTAAACTCTATTAATGAGATGAGTTTAATGGTTGGTCTTGCTATGTTAACTGTTGGTAATTTTTTAGGTGGTGTTTGGGCTAATGAATCTTGGGGTAGATACTGGGGTTGGGATCCAAAAGAGACATGGGCATTGGTAACTATTTTAGTTTATGCTGTTGTTGTTCATCTAAGGTTTATCAAGTCTATTTATAGTGAATTTAATTACGCTGTTATATCTTTGTTATCTTATTCAGTAGTTTTAATGACATATTTTGGAGTAAATTACTATTTAGCAGGATTACACTCTTATGCTAAAGGTGATCCAGTACCGATTCCAGATTTTGTTCCTGTTACTTATACTATTTTAGCTATTGTGATAGTTTTAGCATATAGAAATAGAAAGCTAGCATAAAAGTTACAAGATGGAGTTTAAAGGTTTTAGTAAAAAAACATTACCGTTTTTAGAATCTATCCGTAATAATAACAACAAAGAGTGGTTTGAGCTACACAGAGATGAGTATGAGAACTACATACTTGAGCCATCTCGTGCTTTTGTAGAGGAGTTTGGAGAACATCTCCAAGCTTTAGAACCAACGATAAATTTTTCACCAAAAATCAATAAATCTCTTTTTAGAATCTACCGTGATACTAGAAGAATGGGTGCTATAAAAGTTCCTCTCAAACATAGAATCGGTATCATTTTTTGGCAAGGTAGAGCTAAACGGCTTCAAAGCTCATCTTTTTATCTACACTTTTCACCTGATGAACTTTTTGTATCAGCTGGTGTAAGATGGTTTGAAAAACCTATGCTTGATGCTTATAGAGAGTATATAAAAGATGATAACAGAAGAGTAGAGTTAGATAAACTTTTAAAAGATTTAGAATCTAAAGGTTATAAAACCATAGAAAAGGGTTATAAAAGATTTCCTAAAGGTTTTACTAAAGAGATGGATAGTGTTGATCTTAGTTTATATAAAGGTATGGCAACTTACAAAATTTTAGAACCAAAACTTATAGAAAATGGTGATAAACTTATAGATACACTTTATAAAATATATGAAGAGATGTTACCATTACAACAAGTTGTTTATGAGATTAGTTTAAGAGTTAAAGAGGATTAGATGGCAAAAGAAGCAGTAATACTACTAAATATGGGTGGACCTAACAATCTTGAAGAGGTTGAGATGTTTTTAAAAAATATGTTTGCTGATAAAAATATTTTAACTATGAAAAGTGGTTTACTTAGAAAGTTTATAGGTGGTATGATAGTTTTTAATCGTACAGAGTCTTCACAAGAAATTTACAGAGAACTTGGTGGTAAATCACCTATCGTTGGGCATACTAAGAATCTTGTAAAAAAACTACAAACTAAACTTGGAAAAGATGTTATAGTTGATTTTGCTATGAGGTACACACCACCATTTGCTAATGAGGTTATAGAGAAGTTAAATAAAGAGGATATAACAAAAATATATTTGATTCCACTTTATCCACAACAATCTACAACAACTACAAAATCATCATTAGAGGATTTTGAAGAGGCTTATCATAAAAGTGATGGTGATGCTGTTTTAGTTGAAATAAAACATTTTTTTGAAAATAAAACTTACAATAAAGCTATAATTGAGAGGATAAAAGAGAAAGTAAAAGATGATGATTATCGAGATTTTGACATCATTTTCTCAGCTCATGGACTCCCTCAAAAGATAGTAGATGCTGGTGATGTTTATCAAAAACATATAGAAAAACATACCGAAATTTTAAAAGAGATGTTAAAAGATGAAAATATGAATTTTCATGAGGTTCATCTAGCTTATCAATCAAAAGTTGGACCTATGGAATGGTTAAAACCATCATTAGAAAATAAGCTTAAAACAGTAAGAAATAAAGGTGTCATAATCTTTCCATTAGCATTTACGATAGATAATTCAGAAACAGATTTTGAACTTGAGATAGAGTATAGAGAGATAGCTGAAGAGTTGGGTTTTAAAGATTATAGAGTTTGTAGATGCCCAAATGATAATGAATTATTTGTAGATGCTTTATGTGAGCTTTATGAGAAGATGAGATAATAGAATTTTTGTTTTATATGAAAAGCAAAGCTTTTGTTAAATGGATTTTTTGTATTATTTTACTATAAAGGATTGTAATGGATAAAATGTGGTCAGGTCGCTTTAGTGCGAGTGCTTCTAGTTTACTAGATCAGTTTAATGCGTCAATAATGTATGATAGAAAATTATATCGTGAAGATATAGAGGGTTCTTTAGCTCATGCTGCTATGCTTGCTAAGCAGGGTATTTTAACTACTGAGGAGCTTCGCCAAATAACTGATGGATTAAATCAAGTTAGAACAGAGATAGAATCTGGTGAGTTTGAGTGGAAAATATCTGATGAAGATTTACATATGGGAATCGAAAAAAGGTTAACTGCTATAATCGGTGATGCTGGTAAAAAGCTTCATACTGCTAGAAGTAGAAACGATCAAGTAGCTGTTGATTTTCGCCGTTATGTGATTCGTAAAAATGGTGAGATAATAGATGCGATCAAACTTCTTATGGAGGAGATAATTGTAGTAGCTGATAAACATACTGAGACTATGATTCCTGGTATGACACATCTACAACATGCTCAACCAATCAACTTTGCTTTCCATTTAGGTGCTTACCTCTCTATGTTTAAAAGGGATATTCAAAGATTTGAAGATTCTAAAAAAAGAAACAATGTATCTCCACTTGGTTGTGCTGCGTTAGCTGGAACACCACACAATGTAGATAGAGATATGACAGCAGAGATTTTAGGATTTGATTCTGTAAGTGTAAACTGTTTAGATACTGTAAGTGATAGAGATTTCGCACTAGAGATACTTTTTAATATCTCAACTATGATGATGCATATATCTCGTTTAAGTGAAGAGCTTGTTATGTGGTCATCTTATGAGTTTGGTTTTGTAGAACTTAGTGATGAATATTCAACTGGTAGTTCAATTATGCCACAAAAGAAAAACCCAGATGTTCCTGAACTTCTTCGTGGTAAAACAGGTCGTGTTTATGGTTCTCTTATGGGACTTTTAACAGTTATGAAAGGTTTACCATTAGCTTATAACAAAGATACTCAAGAGGATAAAGAGGGTGTTTTTGATGCGATAGAAACAGCTGAAATATCTTTAGAGATTCTAAAAGAAGCTATCAAAACTATGGAGGTAAAAGCTAAAAATATGGAGAGTGCTTGTGCTATTGGGCATCTAAGTGCTACCGATTTAGCTGATTATTTAGTTGAAAAATGTGATATACCTTTTAGAGAAGCTCATTTCATAACAGGTCGTGCTGTTGCTAAAGGGGAAGAGATAGGTGTAGATCTATCTAAAATGGAGTTTAAATATCTAAAAGAGATAGATGATAGAATCTCTGAAGATGTAATGGAATTTTTAGCACTAAGACACTCTATGGATGCTAGAACATCAGCAGGTGGAACTTCAACAGTAAGAACTTTAGAACAGTTAGAGTATTTTAAAAATTATTTAAAATAAGAATCTAATATATTTCTCATCTTTCAGCCTCGATTGAGTTCGAGGTTTTGGATGAAAACCTTTTTTATAGGAGATATTATGCGAACTATACAATTACAAATAGAAGATAATCTATATGATGATATCCTAAAAAGTGGTATCAATATACAAGATGAGATAAAATCAACACTTTATAAGTTGGTCTATAAAAAAGAGCATAAAATAGCAAATGATATAAAGATGGCTTTACAAGATATACAAGAAAATAGATCTAAACCTATATCAGAGTTATTTGGTGGAGTTTAGAACTGTACCTTTATTTGATAAGCAGTTTAAAAAATTATCAAAAAAATATAATCTAATAAAAGATGATGTTAAAGAATTAGTAAATAACTTTGATGATTTACATCTACAATCAACATCAATAAAAACAAATCTATATAAAATCAGATTAGCAAATACTAATAAGAATAAAGGTAAAAGAGCAGGTTATAGAATCTACTATTATATTAAGATAGAGACTACTGTTTATTTTCTTACCATATACGATAAATCAGAGATACAGATGGTAGATGAATCTGTTTTAGTTGATTTGATAAATAAAATTAAAATAAGTAAATAACGATATAATTTTCAAAAAAGAGGGTAAAAATGAAAGTAACTATAAAACACCAAGATGGTATGAAGTTTGAAGCTAAAACTGCTAAAAGTAGTTTTATTATAGATTGTCCAACTATATCACCTGTTGAGTATTTTTTAGCTGGTCTTATCACTTGTAGTGCGACAGATATTATCTTGATTCCTAAAAATCAAGGTAAAACTGTTACAGATTTAGAGGTTGATGGTGAGGTTGTGAGAGCTGAGTCTCACCCTTGTAAATTTAACACTCTACACTTAACTTATAGTTTCAATTCAGATGGTGATGATGTTACTGCTGGTCGTTGGGTTATGGCTTCTGTTGAGACATACTGTTCAACTATCAATACTATCCGTGATACAACTAAAATCACTTACTCTATTATACATAATGGTAAGTTGATAAAAGAGAATGAGGAGATGATCTCTGGTGGTGGTTCATCTATCGATATGGGTGATATACAAGGTTGTCCAGCTTAGATTTCTAAAAGCTATTTAGCTTTTAGAATCTTTTTATACACCATAAACTCTTTTGTACTGAGCCATCCTTTTAGATACTTTTTTAAGGTAGTGTTTTGGTTCATCCCATCTTAAATCTTTCATCAATTTAGCATAAACTTCATCAGGTGTCATAGAGTTTATGATAGGTGCTGCTTTATTCATATTGTACTTTTTTGTAAAAGCGTAGGCTATATTTCCAGCACCAGTGTTGTAAGCAGCTATGGTACAGTAAAGCCTACTAGTTGGATTCTTTATCTTTCTTAAATAACGGTAATACAAAATATGAAGATAAGCTGTACCCATTTTGATATTATTTTTACTATTGTAGAGGTAAGAGCTAGTAACTAGTTTTTTCTTTTTATATAGATAGTTATAAGAATCTATCCCTGCTGTTTTTGGAACGATTTGCATTAAACCAAATGCTGGAATATGGGATCTAGCTCTAGGGTTAAAACTACTCTCAGAGTGCATTATCGCAAAAACCAATGATATAGGTAGTTTTTGAATTTTTGAGTTATGTTTTATATCTTCATAGTATATTTTAGATCTTTTAACCATAGAGTTTTTCGGAAGTTCAACAGCTACACTATAAATATTAGCATATTTAACTTTTTTAGATTTTTTGATCTTAATATTATTACTATTGATATGTTTATCTACATACATTTTTACACTTTTTTGTGTTGGTGGTTTTTTGAAGATCACAGTTGATAGTATAGGCTCTGCTTTCACTTTAGAATCTACTACACCAGTAGGTTTTTTGATTTTAGATAATATTTTTTCAAGTGGATCGGTCTCTTGAACAGTTTTTGTATCTACGGTTATCGCTTTAGCTAACGCAATTTGAAGTTTTTGTTTAGCCTCTTTAGCAGATGATGCTATTGTTTTTACAACAATAGTTTCTTTCTCAAAATCTACATCTGTTTGTGTTTTTTTATCTTCTGTATAAGAGATCCATTTTTTCTTTGATGATAGTTCAGGATTCTCCCAAAGTTTACTTAATCCTTTTTTATAGTTCTCAAAAGCTTGTTGTTGCTCTTTTTGGTAAGCTTTAAATCCATCTTCTTGAGATTTTTTGTAGGATTGATAACCTTGTGTTTGTTGATCTTTAAACTCTTGTAGTGTTTGAGAAAGCAACAAACACGAGAGTGATGTTGCTATAAGTATATGTTTGAGCATAAGTGATCCTTAAAAGTGACCTTGTGTATCAGAATCACTAAAATGATCCCATTTTAATTTAGCTCCACCTAAAACATGAAAATGTAGATGTTGAACCTCTTGACCACCATTTTCACCAATGTTTGTTATCACTCTATAACCACTTTTATCTATACCAACCTCTTTAGCAACATTTTGGATAAATGGTGTCATTTTTAACATAGTATCAGGGTTAACATCGTTAAAACTATCAAAATGTTTTTTTGGAATCACTAATATATGTATAGGAGCTTTAGGGTTAATATCGTGAAATGCTAAAAAATCATCATCCTCTAAGATAACATTTGATGGTATCTCTTTATTTACAATTTTACAAAATAGACACATTTTAATTTCCTTTTTTTTAGTAAGTTTACATAATTGTAGCATATAAATTTAATATGAAGCTATTTATAATACTAATTCTTATATAATCGTTCAAAATTTTATAATTATGGGTGATTTTATTGAAAGAATGGTACGATAAAATAGATAAGGCACAGGATGTAGAAACTCTTGAGGAGATTCGTTTATCTGTGTTTGGGAAAAAAGGTGTTTTAGCACAAGAGTTCGCTAAAATGAAGACTGCCCCAAATGATCAAAAAGCACAAATAGCAAAAGATTTAAACACACATAAATCTGCTCTTATGAATGAGTTTACTGCTAAGAAAATAACACTACAAACATTGGCACTTCAAGAGGCTATGAAAGCTGAAGCTATCGATGTTTCACTTTATAGTTCAAAAAGTGAGGCTGGTGCTTTACATCCAGTGATGGAAACAATGGATAGAATTGTGGAGTATTTTTCAGCGATGAATTTTGCTGTTAAAACAGGTGGTATGGTTGAGGATGATTTTAATAACTTTGAGGCATTAAATCTGCCTAAATACCATCCAGCGCGTGATATGCAAGATACTTTTTATTTTAAAGATGAGATGCTTCTTCGTACACACACTTCTCCAGTTCAGATAAGAACTATGATGAGTACAAAACCACCTATCCGTATGATAGCTCCAGGTGCTGTTTTCCGTCGTGATTATGATATCACACATACACCTATGTTTCATCAGATCGAGGGTTTACTTGTTGATGAAAAGGGTAAAGTATCTTTTGCTAATTTAAAGTATATTTTAGAAGATTTTTTAAAGTATATGTTTGGTGATATTGATGTTCGTTTCCGTCCATCATTTTTCCCTTTCACAGAGCCATCAGCAGAGGTTGATATCTCTTGTGTTTTCTGTAAAGGTAAAGGTTGTAGAGTATGCTCTAAGACTGGTTGGTTAGAGGTTTTAGGTTGTGGAATCGTTGATCCAAATGTATTTGAAGCTGTTAAATATGAAAATGTTAGTGGTTACGCTTTTGGTTTAGGTGTAGAGAGATTTGCGATGTTAATTCATCAGATTGGAGATCTTCGCTCTTTATTTGAGGGAGATATTAAATTACTGGAGCAGTTTCAATGATAATAACTAGAAGTTGGTTAAATGAGTGGATCGATTTAAGTGATATTTCAACTGAAGATTTAGCAAAAACATTTAACTCTATTGGACTAGAAGTTGATAGAATCAAATCATACAGAGTTCCAGAGAAGATAGTATTTGGTAAGGTTATAGAGTGTGAGAAACATCCAGATGCTGATAAACTAAATGTATGTAAAGTAGATATAGGTAGTAGTGTTCGTCAAATAGTATGTGGTGCTTCAAATGTTCGTGAAGGGCTTGATGTTGTAGTAGCTACTATTGGTGCTAAGATGCCTTCTGGTTTAGTTATAAAACCTGTTAAACTTAGAGGTGTTGATAGTGAGGGGATGATCTGTTCTGCTGGAGAGATTGGTCTTGAAGATTGTCAAGCTGGTATCTTAGAGTTAGATCCAAGTATGGGGAGATATGAACTAGGTCAAGAGGTTAGTGAAAACCCTATCTTTAATGATGATCTTATTGAGCTTGAGTTGACAGCAAATAGAGGTGATTGTTTAAGTGTTCGTGGTGTTGCTAGAGATTTAAGTGCTGCTTATGATAGACCTATACTTAAAAATAACTTTAATGATAATGTAGAGAGAAGAGTTGGAATTGGTAGAATCTTATCTATCTCACATGATAAAGTTTTAAATGTAGATCTTCGTTATAGAGCGATAGAGTTAAAAGATTTAAGAGTTCCATTAATTGTTAAACTTCGTTTAGCACAAATCGAAGATAAAAGAGATACAGATATAGAATCTATTATGCTTTATACTACACAAAGTAGTGGTGTTATCTTAAGAGCTTATGATTATAAATTTTTCTGTTCTGGTGATGACACAGTTGCTAAGATAAAACTTCAAGAGGATGATAAAGGTTACGCAGTAATAACTGCTGATGAGAAAGCATCAACTGTTGGAATTATCCAAGATGATGTATCTAAAGTAACTTATGACGAGGGGATAGTTTTACTTGAAGCTAGTTATATACCACCAGATATTATCTCAAAAAAGATGTCTATAAATAAGATTGAAGCTGGTCCTATGTTTTATAAAACATCAAGAGGTAGTGAACCTGAACTTAATCAAGGTATAGATTTTTGTTTAAGCTTGATTGAAAACAACTCAAACTCATCTGTTTTTGGTGGTACTATTGAGATTTGTGAAAATAAAAATGATAAAGTTGTTAGTATAACAAAAGATGAGATTGATGAGATTATAGGGGCTAAGATAGATAAAGTTAGAGTTGGTAAAATTCTAAAAAATCTAGGGTTTGATACATCAAAATCTTTATCAGATAGCATAGTTGTTACTGTTCCACCATACCGTCATGATATTGTAAATAAACAAGATATTGTTGAGGAGATTGTTCGTTTAGTTGGTATAGATAATATCCCATCAAAACCTTTCGTTTTAACTGAAGAGAACAAACTTAAAGATGATTATTTTGAATATAAGAAAAAATCTATATATAGACATCGTACAGCACAAAGTGGATTTTTTGAATCTATCCATTTTGTATTTGATGAGGAAAAAACACTTAAAAAGTATGGTTTTGAAACGATAGGTGAGGAGATAGGGCTTTTAAACCCTATTGTAAATACACTTGATACACTAAGACCTACACTTTTAACAGGTTTATTAAAAGCAGCATCATTAAATAAGAAAAATGGTTACTCATCTATAAAACTTTTTGAAGTTGGTTCAGTTTTTAACTCTAAAAGGGAAGAATCTATGAATATAGCTATCCTTTGGAGTGGAGATAAGGAGAAAGAATCTCTTGCTAACTCTGGTAAACCAGCTAAAGTTGATTTTGCGATGTTTAGTCAAAAAGTAGCTGATATAATAGGCGATTTTGAGTTAAAAGAGTATGAAACTAAACATAGCTTATCTCACACTTACCAATCAGCAGAGGTTATTGTTGCTGGTGAATCTATTGGTGAGTTGTTTAGAGTTCATCCAAATGTTGAAGATGATTATGATTTAGATGTTACATATCTTTGTGAATTAGATTTCTCAAAACTACCTTTTGCTCTAAAAACAGCTAAACAAAGCTCAAAATATCAGATCTCTTTTAGAGATTTAAGTATCATTATGCCAAAAGATATGAGTTACTCTAAAGTAAAAGATGTTATAGAAAAAAATGGTACAAAAGAGCTTATCAACTTCTATCCAGTAGATAGATATAGTGATGATAGCTTAGGTGACAACATAAGTTTATCTATTAGATTTGCTTTACAATCAGATACTAAAACATTGGAAGAGGATGATATAACAACATCTATGGATGCTATTTTAAACTCTCTTAAAGATGAGTTGGGGATAGGGCTTAGATGAGTTTAGTTGAAGTTTCACCATCTGAAAAGTTTTCATTGAAAATATCTGAGATAGCACCAGATAAGTCTATCTCTCACCGTAGTGTTATGTTTTCTATGTTGGCAAATGGAACTAGTGAGATAACAAACTTTTTAAGAGCAGAAGATACTTTAAACTCGTTAGAGATTGTTAAAAATCTAGGGGCTAAGGTGGAAGATGATGGTGAGACTATAAGAATCTCATCAGATGGAATCAAAGAGCCTTTTGAGATTTTAGATTGTGGTAACTCTGGTACTGGTATGAGACTTTTTTGTGGGCTTTTAAGTTCAGCAGAGGGGCATTTTATACTAACTGGTGATAAGTATCTCCGTTCTCGCCCTATGAAAAGGGTTACACAACCACTTCGTGATATTGGAGCAAAATTTGATGGTAGAGATGATTCAAATCTAGCACCATTAAGTATAAGGGGTTCATCTCTTAATGCTTTTGATTATGAATCTAAAATCGCTTCAGCACAAGTTAAATCTTGTATGATTTTAGCAGCATTAAGATCTAATGGAGTTTGTAAATATAGAGAGCCTGAACTATCTCGTGATCATACTGAGAGGATCTTAAAAGGGATGGGTGCTGATATAAAAGTTGATGGGCTTCAAACTACTATTACACCTATGAAAGAGCTTTTATCTCCACTTACTATTAGAGTTCCAGCTGATCCATCTAGTGCTTTTTTCTTTGGAGTTGCTGCTGCTATCACTCCAGACTCTGATGTTGTTTTAGAGGGTGTTACACTTAATGAAACAAGAATCGAAGCGTTTAAAGCATTAGAGAGAATGGGTGCTGATATAACCTATGAATTAACTAGTGATAAGTATGAACCTATCGGTAATATTAGAGTTAAGTATGCTCCATTAAAAGCTATAACTATTGATGATAATATCTCATGGCTTATAGATGAACTTCCAGCTTTATCTATCGCTTTTGCTTGTGCTGATGGTGTTAGTGTTGTTAAAAATGCTGAGGAGCTTCGTGTAAAAGAGAGTGATAGAATTTCAACTGTTGTAGATGGTTTAGAAGCTTGTGGAATCGAGATAACAGAGTATAAAGATGGTTATACTGTAAAGGGTGGAACTCTTAAGAAAGCTACAATAGATAGTGATGGAGATCATAGAATCGCTATGAGTTTCATCATAGCTGGACTTAGATGTGGTATGAGAGTTACTGATCTTGATTGTATAAACACATCATTTCCAAATTTCTTTGAAATTCTTGAAAAAATAACTAAATTAGAGTTAAAAAAATGAAACTAGAACTTGCTGAGAGCTACGGTTTTTGTTTTGGTGTTAAAAGAGCTATAAAAATTGCTGAAGATAACAAAGATTCAGCAACATATGGTCCTTTAATCCATAACTCAAAAGAGATAGCTAGATTGGAAAAAGATTTTCAAGTTGGTCTTACAGATGATTATAAAACTTTTAAATCTGGAGATAAGGCGATAGTTCGTACTCATGGAATCCCAAAAAATGAGTTAAAAGAGCTAAAAGAGAATAATGTTAATGTAGTAGATGCTACTTGCCCTTATGTAACTAAGCCTCAACAAATTTGTCAAGAGATGAGTGAGGATGGTTACTCTATCGTTATTTTTGGAGATGAAGCTCATCCTGAGATTAAAGGTGTAAAAAGTTATGCTACCTATGGTGGGGTTGTTGTTACATCACCAGAAGAGTTAAAGGATGTAAAACTAGGTGAGAGGGTGGCACTTGTTGCTCAAACAACTAGAAAAGTTGAAGATTATATGGAGATAGCAAACTATCTAATTCCACGACATAAAGAGGTTAGGATATTTAACACTATCTGTAATGCTACATTTGAAAATCAAGAAGCTGTAAGAAAAATATCTAAAAAAGCTGATGTTATGATTATTATTGGCGGTAAAAACTCATCAAATACTAAACAACTTTTTAGTATATCTAAAGATCATTGTAAAGATAGTTATCATATAGAGGATGAGAATGATTTAGATTTTCAATGGTTTGAAAATAAAAACTTCTGTGGAATAAGTGCTGGAGCATCTACACCTGATTGGATTATACAAAATATTGTAAATTTAATCGAAAAAAATTGTTAATTTTATCTTTAACTAATTTTATTTTTGTTATAATTTTACAATTTTTATGTACAGAGGATAGGTAATGGCGTTCGATAACGAATCATTTGAAGAAGAAGAAAATTTTGCAGAGATGTTTGCTGCAAGTGAGAAGAAGCAAGAAACAAGTCGCATCGTAGAGGGTGAGATTGTTGAGATCCAAGAGGATGAGAATAGAGCATTAGTTGGTGTTGGTGATAAACTAGAAGGTATTATTAGTTTAGATGAGATCACTGTTGATGGTGAGCGTATTTTTAATACTGGCGATAAAATTAATGTAATGGTTATGGGATACTACAATGAGCGTCCTAAAATTTCTTATAAAAAAGTTTTAGAGCAACAAAAAACTATTGAATTTATTGATGCTAACAAAGAAGACTTCGAAGATGTAGTTATTGAGGGTGTTATCACTAAGAAAAATCGTGGTGGATATGTTGTTGAAGCTGACGATGTTTCTTTCTTTATGCCTCGTTCATTAGCTGCTTTCAAAGATAGCGATGATGTTGTTGGTCGTAAAATTAAAGCTCAAGTTGTTAAAATAGATGCTGATGAGAACTCTATCGTTGTTTCTCGTCGTAAACTTTTTAATGAAGAGAGAAAAAGAAAGAAAGAGATCATCGATAAATTGATGGAAGAAGATGTTGTAGTTGAAGGTACAATCAAAAAAATCACTAGCTACGGTATGTTCGTAGATGTTGGTGGTGTTGATGGTTTAGTTCACTATAACGAGATTAGCTACAAAGGTCCAGTTAATCCATCTAAACTTTACAAAGAGGGTGATACTGTAACAGTTAAAGCTATCTCTTATGATAAAGATAAAAGACATCTTTCATTATCAATTAAAGCTGTTCTTCCAGATCCATGGGCAGAGGTTGAATCTGAATTAGATGAAGGTGATACTATCACTGTAACTGTTTCAAATATCGAAGCTTATGGTGTATTCGTTGATTTAGGTAATGATATAGAAGGTTTCTTACATATTTCTGAGATCACTTGGGATAAAAATGTTAAAAACCCTAATGATTACTTAACTGTTGGTGAAGAGATCGATGTTGAAGTTATTGAAATTAATTCAAAAACTCACAAACTTCGTGTATCTTTAAAAAGACTTTTACCAAAACCATTTGATGAGTTCTTAAAGAATTATAGAGAGGGTGATGTTGTAACTGGTGTTATCACTTCACTTACTGATTTTGGTGCTTTCGTTAGAATCGCTGGTGTTGAAGGTCTTTTACATAACCAAGATATCTCTTGGGAAAAAAATACTAAATGTAAAGATGTTTTAAAATCTGGTGAAGAGATTGAAGTTAAAATTGCTAAAATCAACGCTGAAGATCAAAAAATATCTTTAAATAGAAAAACTCTTTTAGAGTCTCCTATTGATAAATTTGCTACAACTCATAAAGTAAATAGTGTTGTAACAGGTACTATCCGTGATATTAAAGATTTCGGTGTATTTGTATCTTTAGAAGATGGTGTTGATGCTCTAATCCGTGATGAAGATTTAACTCCACTTGTAAAAGAGGAATTAGAAGCTGGTCAAGAGATTGAAGCTGCTATCGCTGTTATCGATACTCGTAGAGACAGAATCCGTTTATCTGTAAAAAAACTTGACTATATTAAAAGTCAAGCGATCCTTGAAGAGATCAACGATAACTCATCTCACTCTTTAGGTGATTTAATCAAAGATAAAATCAAGTAACAAATGCTAAAGATTTTTAACAGATGCAAAAGCTTTTAAAGTGGTTTGCACCGCTCCTAGCAATAGGGGTGGCTGTTTTTATAATCTTATTTCTTATATCCATTAACTCCACTGAAAAAATAGATAATTCTGAACCATTAAAACATATTAGTGAAGTTGTTATGAAAAAGCCAAAGAAAATTTGGTTAGATCATTTTTCTAAATCTGAACAATTAGGCTATTTTTATCCTGTTGAAGAGGTATATGTAGAGGTTGATTTAATTAATAAAGTTGCTGATGCTACTATATATAAATTATCTGCTCCTATCTTAGATCCATATCAACTGTTTTGCCTTAAAGAAGAGTTAAAACAACATAAACTTAAATATTATCTTAAAAAAGATGTTAATAGTGTAGAATTATTTATTTATTCAAAAAAAATTGCTAAACTAAACTCTTTAGTTAAAGTATTGAGAAACTATCAAATCACGGCAACAATTAAGCCGTACAAAAAGGACACATAAATGCAAAAATATACAGTAGTAGTTTGTGATCATATTCACGAAGCTGGTTTAGAGATGCTTTGTAATGATGAAAATATAAATTTTATAATGGCAGCTGATGTTGACAAAAAAGAGTTAGTTGAGACTATTATCCCTAAGGCTGATGTAGCTATCACTAGAAGTTCAACAGATGTTGATGATAACTTTATAGCTCATGCTAAAAATATGAAAGCTATCGTTCGTGCTGGTGTTGGTGTTGATAATGTAAATATACCAGGATGTTCAAAAGAGGGTATCATTGTTATGAATGTACCAACTGCTAACACAATCGCTGCTGTTGAACTTACTATGACACATATGCTTTCATGTATGAGAATGTTCCCATACTCTCACGATCATTTAAAAAACCAAAGAATCTGGAAAAGAGAAAAATGGTATGGACATGAGATGAAAGGTAAAAAACTTGGTGTTATCGGTTTTGGTAATATCGGTTCAAGAGTTGCTAAAAGAGCAAAAGCTTTTGAGATGGATGTTATCGCTTTTGATCCATATATCCACCCATCTAAAGTTACAGATTTAGATATGACATATACTAAAAATTTTGAAGATATTTTAGCTTGTGATATTATCACGATTCATACACCTAAAAATAAAGAGACTATTGGTATCATCGGTAAAGAAGAGATTGCTAAAATGAAAGATGGTGTTGTTTTAGTAAACTGTGCTAGAGGTGATCTATATAATGAAGATGCTCTTTATGATGGCCTTAAATCTGGTAAAATCCGTTTTGCTGGTATAGATGTATTTGGTAAAGAACCAGCAACAGATAACAAACTTCTTGATTTAGATAATATTGTTGTTTCTCCACATTTAGGTGCTAATACTTTTGAATCTCAATACAATATAGGTACACAAGCTGCTACAAATGCGATAGAGGCTGCTAAGGGTATAGCTTATCCACATGCTATGAATCTACCTATTGATGAATCTAAAATACCATCATTTGTAAAACCATTCTTAGAGATGGGTCAAAAAATCGGTTTCTTAGAATCACAAATGAACAGATCACAAATTATCGCTATTAAAGTTAGTGGTCATGGTGAGATAGCTCAATATGTAGATTCTTTATCTACATTTGTTGCTGTTGGTGCTATGAGTCAAAATAGTGGTGATACTATAAACTATGTAAATGCTGAGTTTGTTGCTAAAGAGAAAGGTATCAAAATAGAATCTGAAGCATTAGCTGATTCTTCTGTATTTAAAAATCTTATCACGATTAAACTTACAACAGCAGAGGGTACTACAACTATCTCAGCAACTATCTTTGATGATGGTGTAAAAAGAATCGTAGCTATTGATGGTTTTGATATTGAGGTGGCATTAAAAGGTGATATGATTCTATTTAAAAACAGTGATGTTCCAGGTGTTATCGGTAATATCGGTTCAACACTTGCTAATAACAATGTTAACATATCAGATTTCTCACTTTCAAGAAACAATGACTCTCAAGCATTAGCGGTTATCTTAGTTGATGATGTTGTAAATGAAGCTACACTTACTCAGTTAGCATCTTTAGAAGCTTGTTTAAGCGTTAGTTACGCAAGAGTTTAGTAGTAAACTCTTGACTTTAACCAACCTTTTTTAAGATAAAAAGCTTTAAGCTTTTTATCTACCCATCTTTCCTGATAGCCCCACGAAAGCCCCAAAGGTACTCTCCACCTGAGTAAACTGTAAGTAAAACTGCGAACCATAGAAGTTCTTCTCCTAATGGCCAGTGCATTAGTAGGAAGCCTATTGCTATCATTTGTGCTACTGTTTTTATTTTTCCTGCCCATGATGCTTTTACACTGATTCCCTCACTTACTGCTACTGTTCTTATTCCTGTTATAAAAAGTTCACGAACTATGATGATGTATATAGCCCATGCTGAAGCTTCACCTGTCATCATTAAACCTAAAAAGGCAGCTAGAGTTAGCATTTTGTCAGCTAGGGGGTCTAGTATCGCTCCTAGCATTGTCATTTGATTCCACTCTCTTGCTATATAACCATCAAAAAAATCGGTAGTAGATGCTAAAACAAAAAGTAAAGAGGCAGTATAGTAGTTCCACGATATATCAAAACCGTTATTTGTAAAAATCTCTGGGTTTAGGATAATCCAAAACATAAGTGGTGCTAAAAGTATGCGAAGTGATGCTAGGGCATTTGGTAAGTTAAGCAAAAAAAGTCCTTAAAATATAATTATGAGATTCTATCTTTTTATTGCTTATTTAGAGTTAAGTATGAAAAAAAAAGGTACAACGCAAAAAATGTTCCAACTATTAGATTTCTTTCAGTATTATTACTCTACAATAACTAAAATAATTAAAAAAGTACAAATATGAGAATAGATAAATTTTTAAATTCAGTAAACATAACAAAAAGAAGACCAATCGCACAAGATATGATAAGTAACGGTGTTGTTCTTATAAATGATGTGGTGGTTAAAGCTAGTAAAAATGTAGCAGTTGGTGATGTTGTTACTATCAACTACCTAAGTAGCACAAAAAAGTATGAGGTGTTAGCATTACCAACTACAAAATCAACACCAAAATCACTTCAAGATCAGTATATAAAGGATGTTTCATGAATTATGAGGAAGCTAAAAAGCAGTTTACTTCACTTTTTAACTATGAGATGAACGATTCTCAAATGAGAGATTTTTTACTAAGTATAAATCTTGATAAAAGAACATCTGTTGAGACGATAGCAGCAGCAGCTGAAGTTATGAGAGAGTTTGCGATACCACTACCTATATCTGAAGATCTTAGAGCAGAAGCACTTGATGTTGTTGGTACTGGTGGTGACAAGATAGGGAGTTTTAACATCTCTTCAACTGTGGCACTTTTAGTAGCATCATGTGGTAGTGTCGTAGCAAAACATGGTAGCCGTTCTATAACTTCTAAATCAGGTAGTGCTGATATGTTTGAGGAGTTGGGTGTTAGGCTTGATTTGAGTATAAAAAATAGTGCTATACTTTTAGAAGATAGTGGCTTTACATTTATGTTTGCTCAAAATCACCATCCAGCTATGAAGTTTATAGTTCCTGTTAGAAAATCGATTCCAGATAAAACTATCTTTAATATCCTTGGACCATTAACAAACCCTGCTGGTGCTAAAAAATCACTTTTAGGTGTTTTTGATAAAACTTTTGTACCAAAAATGGCAGAAGCACTCCGTATAAATGGGGCTACATCAACTATGGTTGTTAGTTCAGCTGAGGGGATGGATGAGATAAGTATAAGTGATGTTACTTATGCTTCACAACTTCGTGATGGTGTTGTTCATGAGTTTGTTATAGACCCAACAGAGTATGGAATCAAAAAAGTTCCATTAAAAGCTATACTTGGTGGAGATTCTAAAGATAATGCTAAGATTTTATATGACATTTTCGATTCTAAGGCTACTGATGCTCAAAGAGATATAGTGCTTATAAATACAGCAACAGCTTTGATGGTAGATGGTAAAGCTAGAGATATTCAAGAGGGTTTAGAGATAGCTAGAGATGCTATAAAAAGCTCAAAAGCTAAAGATAAACTAAAACAAATCATAGAAATTTCAAATAAGTTATATAAAAGCTAGATGAAAAAGTTTGTACTAAAACTGGAACAATTACCAGAATTGACAAGTTATATAGCAGATAGTTTTAAAAGTGGTGTGGTTATACTAAGAGGTGATTTAGCATCTGGAAAAACAACATTTGTAAAAGCGATGGCTAAAGAGTTATCTATAAAAGATGAGGTGACATCACCAACATTTTCACTTCAACAATGTTATGGTGATAAAATCTACCATTACGATATGTATAACCACGGTTTAGACCATTTTATATCTTTAGGGATGTTAGAGGAGCTAGATAAATCTGGGCTTCATTTTGTGGAGTGGGGTGATGATGAACTCTCTGAGATACTTACCTCTGCTGAGATTCCAACCATAACGATAGAGATAACAAAAATAGCTGATGATGCGAGAGAGTATAAAATATGCACACATTAAAAGCGGTAAATCTTGTAAAAAAGATAAAAGATTTAGAGATAGTAAGAGGGATGAGCATAGAGGTTTCTAGTGGTGAAGTTGTTGGTTTATTAGGACCAAATGGAGCAGGTAAAACTACCACTTTTTATATGATATGTGGACTTGTAGATGCTACAAGTGGAGAGGTGTTTTTTGATGGTGAAAATATATCAAAAATGCCACTTCACCAAAGAGCGATAAAAGGAATCGGTTATCTTCCACA
>Ga0256837_1000783_pt1 | contig 24837 bp, 26 predicted proteins | sample 4562384metaG_FD_185976 | JGI IMG/M metagenome (GOLD analysis project Ga0256837, IMG submission 185976) | Hydrothermal vent microbial communities from Guaymas Basin, Mexico - 4561-384 | ecosystem: Environmental > Aquatic > Marine > Hydrothermal vents | place: Mexico: Guaymas Basin | collected... | reverse complement strand
ACAAATCGGGTGTCCCTTACCAACTGACTCCTATGGGTACTATCATAGAAGCTTCAAGTATGAAAGAGGCTCTTGGTGTTGTTGAGCTTGCTTATGAGCAACTTGATGGTTGTGAGAGAGTTTACTCTTCGTTAAAGTTTGATATACGTAAAAATACTACAAACAGACTCAAAACAAAAATAGAATCTGTAGAAAAAGTTTTAAGTCGAAATATAAATCATTAATAAAGAATATAAAGGTGTGATTATTAGATGAAGTCATTTATAAATACATACGAATCTCTCTCTTGTGCGGGAGATACAAAAGAACTTATGAGTGCTATTTATACTCAAAAAAGTGCAATCGATATAGATACTAGTTTTATGCCTCAAACACCTGTAGGGCTTGGAAAAATGAAAGAAGGTGATTTTTTTAATCATTTAGAAAATGTGGTAGATACTGTTTTGAAAAAATCTAATTTAAAAGATTTTAGTTCTACACTTCTTATTGTTGGTTCATCTGTTGGTGGTATGGTTGAGAGTGAAAAACATTATTTTAAAGATAAAAATTACACAAATATAGACCCCTCACGACATGCTATTAGTACCATAAGTGAACATTTAGAAAAAAAATTTCACTTTTTAGATACCCGCTCTCTTTCAACTGCTTGTACTTCTAGTGCAAATGCCTTACTTTTAGCAAAAAGACTCATTGGTGTAGGTGCATATGAAAATGTACTTGTTGTAGGTGCAGATGCACTCTGTTATACAACTGTTTGTGGTTTTCATGCTTTAAGTGTTTTATCTTCAAAGCCTTGTACCCCTTTTGATAATACAAGAGAGGGAATGAATGTTGCAGAAGCGATAGCTGCTCTTTTGGTTCAAAATGAAAAGATGGAAAACTCTATAGAGTTAGTTGGGGTAGGAGCGAGTAGTGATGCTTATCATATGACAAATCCAGACCCTGAGGCTACAGGTGCTATTAGTTCTATGCAAAAGGCTCTTGATGATGCTGGTATAAGTAGTCAAAGCATAGATTATGTAAATGCTCATGGTACAGGAACTGTTGCCAATGATAGAGTGGAAGGTTTAGCAGTTGAAAAACTTTTTGATGGTGTTTATGTAAGTTCAACAAAGGCTATAACTGGTCATACTTTGGGTGCAGCAGCAGCCTTAGAAGCTATCATTTCTTGTGAAGTGCTAAAACAAGGTAAAGTACCACCACAAACGGCATTGCTTCAACAAGAAAATGAACATTTAAATATACCAATAGATGTTATAGAAAAAGATATCTCTTATGTTATGAGTAACTCTTTTGCTTTTGGGGGGAATAACACCTCTTTAATTTTAGGTAAGGTTTTTTTATGAGAGTAGTTTTAAATGTAACAAGTGCAAGTAAAATATTTGCTCCAAAAAAGATAGAAGATTTAGAAGAAAAACGAATTGTTCCTAAAATGATGCTAAGACGGCGTTTAACAAGAAATGCAAAGATTATGCTTTATCTTGCAGATAAGTGTAATTTTCATGGTGGCAAAATTGTATATGCTTCTGCCTTTGGTGAATTGCAAGCTACTGTTGGTATTACTGATGCAATTTTAGAAAATACACAAATAAGTCCAACACTTTTTCAAAATAGTGTTTATAATTCAGCACCCTCTTATTTTTCACTTTTAAATGGAGATAAAGATGAGATTATGACTGTATCTTCAGGCATGAAAAGTTCTTATGATGCTTTAAAAACAGCAGCTTTGCAAGCATTTATATCTGGAGAACAAATACTGTGTGTTGCAACTGAATGTTTAGATATAGTAAATATAGAAGAGGTAAATAGTTGTAGTGATTACTTAGAAGCTGGTGCTGGTGTTGTTGTAGAAATTGCACAAGACGAGAAAGATGCAAACGAAATTGAAGCATTAGATGAAAAAGGTATTATAAAATCACTTCATGAGTTAATGGCGGTAGTAGAGATGAGTGAGAAAGGGAAGAAGAAGATTTTTATAGAACTATAAAAACCTTCTTCTCAATAAAACTATTATTTGGTAGTTTTATTGTTTTTAAAATTAACTACAAATGTAGTCCATCTATTACGCCAGTATTTCCATTGGTCCATCTCTAAAGAAGGTGTTGCATGTGAAGGAGGAGTTCCTAAAGACACAAGAACAGCCTCTTTACTCATACCTGGTACGACTTGTGCAGATAAAATTGCTTTTCTCTCTTTTGAAGAGAACTTTTTCAAGTTAACTTTCTTTTGAGAAAAGTATCTTTTGACAATTTCATTGATTGCTAAACCTGTGTATTTAATATGATTTCTTAAAATCACTTTTTGACCTTGGTAAAGAAAAACAATCTGTTTACTGTTTACTGCTTCCATAGTAACTTCAGAGTTTACAGGTATAAGCATACCCACTTGGTAGTTTGTTGTTTCAACAAGTTTTACACCTCGTCTAGCTATATTGTAGTGCATGTTTTGCGTTGTGTAAAGCTTTGCTTTTGTATCAAAACTTTTTTGTACATCTGGTGTTAATTTTGCTGGACCACACCCACTTATTAAAAGTACTAGCCCCATAAACGAGACAAATAACAGTAATGTTTTTTTCATTATAGAATCCTTTTTATTTATGATAAAAACATTATAACATAAACTATTTTATTTATTATTGTTTAGAATAAAGAATATATTTTATCTAAAGATATTAGGTGATAATCAAAGATTTAGCAAATATTTGTTAGAATATCATTCTATAAAATTAGGAAATAAAGAAAGCATATTTATGAAAAAAGTTCTCGTTCTCTACTACTCTCAAAATGGACAACTCAAGTCTGTGTTGGAGAGTTTTACGTCAACACTCCAAGATGAAATGATACAAGTAGATTATAGGACTATTGTTCCCAAAAGAAAGTATCCATTTCCATGGCCTTTTTATGAGTTTTTTGATGAATTTCCAGAGTCTGTGTATCTTGATGGTTGTGAGATTGAAGAGATAGAAGATTTAGCAGATGATTACGATTTAATTATACTTGGCTATACAGTGTGGTATATGGCACCCTCTATCCCTATTACTGCATTTATGAAATCTGAGCAAGCTAAAAAAGTTTTTAAAGATAAACCTGTCGTAAGTGTTGTCGCATGTAGAGATATGTGGGTTCTTGCACAAGAAAAAATAAAAGTAATGTTACAAGATGTAGGTGCTCGACATATGGACCATGTAGCACTTACAGATCAAGGGGGAGAGGTAATTAGCCTTGTTACTTTACCTACCTATATGCTTACTGGAAAGAAAAAATACTTCTCTTTTTTACCACCAGCAGGAATTAAACAAGAAGAGATAGAAGCTTGTGGTAGATTTGGTGCAAGACTTAATCAAGCACTAAAAGAAGATAAAGAAAAAGGCAGTGAAGCGATGCTAAAAGGCTTAAGTGCTTGTGTCGTAAATGGTAAGCTCGTAGCAACTGAAAAAATTGCAAACAGAAGTTTTCATATTTGGAGTAAATTGATTAAAAAGAGTGGCGAAAAGTACTCAATGGGGCGAAAAATAGTGATTACAATTTATGTTGCATTCTTGTTACTTCTTATATTCACTGTGATTCCACTCAACATAATTGCAAGAAAAATTTTAAATTTATTTCAAAAAGAGAAACTAAAAGCTATGGAAACAATGTATGAACTTCCTAGTGGTCGATAAGGATTATAATGATAAATGTATATATTAATAGTATTGAGACATTTTTACCAAATGAACCAATAAATAATGAAAATATGGAAAATGTTTTAGGTCAGGTAGGTGAGAGACCCTCTCGTGCAAGAAGACTTATACTTCGTTCCAATAAAATTAAAACTAGATACTATGCTATTGATCCAATTACAAGAGAATCTACACATTCCAATGCACAGCTTACTGCAAATGCCATTAAAAAACTTGCATCTTCTTCATTTGATTTAGACAAAGTAGACATTTTAGCTTGTGGTACGACAACTCCAGATCAACTTATGCCAAATCATGCACTTATGGTTCACGGTGAATTAGGTATAAAACCCTTAGAGGTTATATCTACTGCTGGCATATGTTTAAGTGGGATTACCGCACTTAAATATGCAATGAATGCTATAAAAGCAGGTGATGCAAGAATTGCTATTGCAACTGGTAGTGAAAATGCTTCTGCTACTATGAGAGCAGAGAATTTTAAGCCAGAAATTGAAGCAAGGGTTGATAAACTTGAACAACATTCTGAAATAGCATTTGAGAAAGATTTTTTAAGATGGATGCTAAGTGATGGTGCTGGTGCAATAGCTTTAAGTAATACACCAAACAAAAGTTCTTTGTCTTTGAAAATAGATACAATATTTTCACGTTCTTTTGCAAATGAGTTGGAAGCTTGTATGTATGCAGGTTCTGAAAAACAAGAAGATGGAACACTTAAAGGGTGGCGAGATTATACACCTCAAGAGTGGCTGGGCGAGTCTATATTTTCTGTAAAACAGGATGTTAAACTTTTAAATGAAAATATAACTGACTATACAGTGCAAAAACCTCTTGAGATGATGCTTGAAGCAGAGATGTTTAGACCAGAAGAGATAGATTGGTTTTTACCTCATTACTCATCAAATTACTTTAGAGATGAAGTGTATAAAAAGATGAAAAGAGCAGGGTGTGATATTCCTCAAGAGAGATGGTTTACAAATCTTTCAGAAAAAGGAAATACAGGCTCTGCATCTATCTATATCATGCTGAGTGAACTGTTTCAATCTGGTAAAATTAAAAAAGGCCAAAAACTTCTCTGCTATATTCCAGAGAGTGGAAGATTTTCAACGGCATTTATGCTTTTAGAGGCTGTATAGATGGATATAAATGCAGTACCGCAAGATGATAGCACAACATATGCAAACAACAAAAAAGCTATCTATGCACGAGATAAAGATGGCAATGTAAAGGCTGTAAGTTCAAGTGGCTGGGAAGCTGAAGAGACAGTTACAAAACAAGCACTTCACGATTTGCAAGAACATGCAGCAGAAGCATATGATGAAGTGAAACATGGTTTAAAATCACCACTCTATTTCCATATGTATAACATTCGTATGGATCTTCAAGTATTGGCAGAATCTACAGGTTTTTTTAAGTGGAGCATTAAAAAAGATTTTCGTCCAGAAAAATTTGCAAAAATAAGTGAAAAAAGATTGGCTATTTATGCAGATGCTATGGGCATAAAAGAGGAAGATTTAAAACTATTACCTCAGAAGGATAGTAATGCATAAAGAGTTTCATCATACACATTCAGCACATTGTGAAAGTGGTGTTATGTCATCAATGCTTAGGTATCATGGTCTTGATTTAAGTGAGCCTATGGTTTTTGGTCTGGCTTCAGCTATCACATTTGCATATTTACCTTTTGTAAAAATGGGAGGGATGCCACTTATCGCATATAGAAGTCTTCCTAAGTCAATTATTAAAAATATTCGTAAAAATCTTAATGTAAAGATGAAATTAGAGACTTTTTCTAACAAAGAAAAGGGTGAAAAACGACTTAACGAACTTTTAGAAGAAGGAAAAATAGTAGGTGCTCAAACTTCGGTTTATTGGTTGCCATATTTTCCTGAGGAGATGCGTTTTCACTTTAATGCACATAATCTGCTTGTGATTGCAAAAGATAATAAAGACTACTCTATTAGCGACCCTGTATTTGAAGAAACGGTGAAGTGTGATTTTGCTGCACTTACTAAGGCAAGATTTGTAAAAGGGGTGATGGCTCCAAAAGGACTTCTTTACTACCCTACAGATGTTCCACAAAGTGTAGACCTTAAGCCAGTAATTGTAAAAGCAATTAAAAAAGTTGCTAAATTGATGTTAAAAACACCAGTGCCTATAGCAGGTATAAAAGGTATTCGTTCTCTTGCAAAAGCTATTGAAAAGTTAGAAAAAAAAGAGAAACGCTATGCAAAGCTGTTTCTCGGTCATATTGTTAGAATGCAAGAGGAGATAGGAACAGGTGGTGCTGGTTTTCGATATATTTATGCTTCTTTTTTAAAAGAATCAAGTGAGATATTTGATAATAATAAAACACTAAGTGAAGCATCAGAGATGTTTTTAGAAGTTGGTGATGAGTATAGAGAGTTTGCTCTTATGATCGCAAAATCACTTAGATCAAAAAAAGAGATAGATTTTAAAGCAATTGCTCAAAAACTCAATAGTGTAGCAGATGAGGAAACACTTGCTTATAAGAAATTATTAGAGTTTGTAAAAGAACATAAATAATGATTAAAATTTCTAATGTAACAAAAACATATGGTGATAAAAAAGCACTTGATAATCTTTCCTTAGAGATTAAAGAGGGCTCTGTTTTTGGATTACTTGGTGTTAATGGTGCTGGAAAAACAACACTTCTTTCTATTTTAAATGCTCTCGTTGAGATGGATAGTGGAGAGGTGGAGATATTTGGTCACTCTTTATCTAAGGAGAAAACTAAAATTAAATCTTTGAGTTCTATTATTCCCCAACATTTAGCATTTTATGAAAACTTGAGTGTAAAAGAAAATCTTGATTTTTTTGCAAAAATTCAAAAAGCATCTCAAGAAGATTATGACAAAGCCGTAACTGTAAATGCTCTTAATGGACTTATGAAACAAAAGGCATCTACTCTTTCAGGTGGGCAAAAACGCCGTCTTAACATTGCCATAGGTTTGCTAAATAACCCTAAAGTAATCTATTTTGATGAACCAACTGTTGGCATAGACCCAAAGAGTAGAAAAGAGATTTTAGATTCTATAAAAAATTACAAAAACCTTGGTATTACTGTTGTGTATACCTCTCATTACATGAATGAAATTGAGAAAATCTGTGATGAAGTTGCCATTATTAGCGAGGGCAAACTTATAGAACAAAACTCTTTAGAAAATCTTCTTTTAAGTAAAGATAATAAATTAGTAAGTGTTGAAGTTGTCTATTGCGATGCATTAAAAGAGTTAGATGTAAAGTTTCTTGATGAGACAAATATAGAGGTTTCAAAAGAGCAATTATGTGAGCTTTTAGCTATATTAGAAGAGAAAAATGTAGTGATTAAAAAAGTACATTATGGTAGTACAAACTTAGAAAAACATTTTTTAAAAAGAACGGGTGCTGTAGATGTTTAGTGCAATGATAAAAAAAGAGCTTCTTTTAGTTCTTAGAGACAAACATGCTCTTATGGCTCTTTTTGTGTTACCTGCTGTCTTTATTTTGATTATGTCTGTAGCTATGCGTGACCAATTTTCTTCAAAAAATATAGAATTTACTCTGTTTGTAAAAGATTCAGATAAAACACAAATGAGTCAAGAGATTATAAAGTTGATTGCTAATGATAATAAACTAGTTCAAATAAAAGAGAAAAGTGCTGCGCAGTTTTTTCTTGTCATACCTAAACGCTATGAAAAAAATTCAAAAAAATTACTAAAAATAAATGTACAAAAGTCTTTAAAAGAGAATGAGATAGAAGTCTTTAAATCACTTTTATCTGAACATATTTTAAAAGCTCGTCTTCATTATATGTCTCAAAATGTTGAGGAGTATTCGAGTAAAGCTTCAAGGACACTTGCAAATTTAGAGATCTCTACCGACAAACTTTACAAGGTGAAATATAAAAACTCGAAAAAATTACCCAATGCAACACAGCAGAGCGTTCCTGCATGGATAGTCTTTGGTATGTTTTTTATAATCATTCCTATGTCTACTATTTATATTAATGAACGCAAGCAAAATACTTTAATGCGTTTAAACTCTATGAATGTTTCTGTATTTGCAATGACGTTTACAAAGAGCATACCTTACTTTATTATTAATCAAGTGCAGGTGTGGATTATGATAGGGGTTGGTGTTTTTCTTGTGCCCTTGTTCGATACACCAGCCTTGGCCATAAATGGTTCGGTATTGGCAATTTTAGAGATTGCAACAGGACTGAGTCTTGCTGCTATAGGGATCTCTACTCTTATAGCTGTAAGTGCAAGTTCAAGTGAGCAAGCAACAACTATAGGGGGGATTCTAAATCTTCTTTTAGGTGCAGTTGGGGGAGTGATGGTACCAAAATTTATTATGCCAGAGTCGATGCAAACTATTGCAGAATACTCTCCTATGGCATGGGGACTTGATGGATTTTTAGATATATTTTTAAGTGGGGCTAACACTCAAGATGTTTTTATAGATTTTATAAAACTTTTTGTTTTTGGACTCGTATGTTTAGGAATATCTATGATAATATTACAAATAAGAATAAAAAAAGGGCTCTAATGGAATTGGAAGAATTAAAATATAATTTAAAAAAAATGATAATAGAAGATTGTGAGAAAGAAGATATAACACCAGAAGATGTTCCTAATGATGTTGAGTTGTTTTCTGAACAAAGTGGTTTAGAACTTGATTCTTTGGATGCATTAGAAATCTCTATGGGTTTACAAAAAAAGTATGGCATTAAACTTGGTGATCCAAAAGCTTTTAGAAGAGCTGTAACAACCATAGATGCACTTGCAGAACTTATTCAAAAAGATCAAAATGGCTAATATTTTAAAAACATCTATTCTCTCTTCATTAGGTGATTTAAATAGTTCTCTTGAGGCTATAAAAAAATCACAAACAGGTATCTCTACAAGAGCTATTAGAGCGATAGAAGGTGATGTTGAAATGCCTTACTATACATTAGCAAAGAGTGTTGAAGATACTCAAGAGGGGATATGTCCAGAGCTTAAAAAGGTAGTTGCCGAACTTTTAAGTGGCATTTCTCAAGAAGATAAAAAACAAACCATTATTATTATTGGAACTTCTATTATTGATTGGCATGTTATTGATGCTATAGAGAGTAGTAATTATGAGTATAAGAGAAAACCATATGCATCTCAAAAGAGAAGCATAGACTCCTATGCAAAAGATTTAAGTGATGAGTTTGAACTCAATGGTTTTACCCTTACCATCAACACAGCATGTACCTCAAGTGTAAACGCCATACTTGAAGCATCAAACCTCATAGATGCGGGAATTTATAAGTATGGTGTTGTTGTTGGACTAGAGATATATTCACAGATGATGAGTAGTGGTTTCTATGCGATGCAACTCTTAAGTCAAAGTACTATAAAACCTTTTGATACCCAAAGAGGTGGTACTATCTTAGGTGAGGCTGTAGCTGGTGTTTTATTAGGTACTGACAAAAGTGAATGGCAAATAAAGGGTGGCTTTAGTAATTGTAATGGTGTTAGTATTACTGCCGTAAGTAGAGATGGTGATGAGTTTGTAGAGATGATGCATAATGCATTAAAAACATCACAAATATCAGTAGAAGAGATAACAGCCATAAAAGCACATGCAACAGGTACAGATTCTAATGATATATCAGAGATAAATGCTATCAGCAAAGTATTTAATGAATCTGTTATATTTACAGCATTAAAACCTTATGTAGGTCATACTGTAGGAGCTTGTGGAGCACTAGAAATAGCACTTTTTATGGCATGTATAGATGATGGTTTTCTTCCTAAAACATTAAATCATGCGGACCCTATACTAGAAAATTATAGACCACTTTTAGAACAAAAAGAGTGTTCAAGTGGTACTTTTATGTTGAACTTTTTTGGTTTTGGTGGTAACAATACATCTTTAATTTTAAAAAAGGAGTTCTCATGAGATTATATGTTCATGCTATAAGCTCATATAGAAGTGATAGAGAAGACCTTGATATAAAAAAAGAGTTAAAACAAAAATGTAAAATTGATTTACGACGTAAAGAAGAGTTCATATATGCAGGTCTTTTGGGTGCTCTACGATTACAAGAGAACGGCGATATAAAAAGAGAGAGTGAACTTTACCTTACAAGTGGATTTGGAAATATTAACATTCTTGCAAAGATGAATGAATATATAGTAGAAAAAAAAGAGCATATAAAACTTTTTGATTTTATAAATATGCTTGGAAACACTACTAACTTTTATGTTGCAAGTGAGTTGGGTATTAAGGGAAAAAGTATTTTTGAAATATCAGATAATTTTACTTATTTTCATACACTTATATCTATTTATGCTTCTATATTGAAAAATAATAATGAAGTTATTATAGGTGCAATTGATTTAGCTTCACATAATCCAGAAGTTATGAAACGAGTTGCAGGAGTTGAAGAATCGGTTAATGCTGTAAGTAGTGTTATGTATCAAAAAGTATCTTTAGAATCGAAGAATGCTCTTTGTGCATTGGAGTTTGATACTAAATTTTATTCAAAAAGTGAAATTGAAACTCTGATTGAAAAAGAAAATAGAGAAGTCGTTTTTTCTATGCGATGCGATACTGAAAATAATAACTATTTTGAAACTTTTGCAAGTTGTGTAGTAAATGATATGATTTTAAAAGCTCAAAATTGCCTTTATATAGAGTGTTATGAAGAAAAATATAAAATACTTAAAGTCACACCTCTATAAAGTATAAATTATTTTGCTTGACAAACCATAAGTGTATGCCCAAAACCTAAGCCATCTATCTGCTCAGTCACTTGCAGTCCTGCTTCATTGGCGAAGGTTTCAAATTCACTCGCTCTATACATCTTACTTGTTCCATTTGCAAGTGCACTAAAGTATGGAGAGGTATTTATAAGGCAGTATGCACCTATCTCATGAGTTTGTCTATCCCAAAATGGTTCTACAATATAAACTTTTCCATCTTTTGCTAGGGCATTTTTAGCACGTCTGAGTATATTAATAATATCATTAACTCCAAAACAGTCTAAAAATTGACTCATCCATACAGCATCAACACCACTTGGAAATGCTAATGTATGATCAAGAAGATCAATAGCATGACCCTTTACTCGAGATACAACACCATGCTCTTTTGCACGAATGAGAGCTTCATCTATTTGAGGTTGATGGTCTAAAATAGTTACGGTTGTTTGCGGTGATGCCGAGGTAAGTGCTACTGACCATTTTCCAGTGTTTCCACCAACATCAAGCATGTTTTTTATACCTTTTTCACTCATGATTTTCACTAAAGTTTTAAATGCAGCATCAGAATAAAAATGATCAAAACCAAACCAACTCTCTTTAGCTTTTTTTGGAAGTTTAGTGAGAAGCGGATAGATAGTCTCCTCTTTAGTATCAAAAACCTTATGTAATCCAACAGGTTCCCCATTTTTTAGGGACTCATCAAGATAGAAAAGACCAAGGTAGTTTACATCATGGTTATAGTTAAGATTGGCTCTTGTCATCTCATCATTTTGTAAAAAATAACCAATTTTTGTGATGGTATAGAGTTCATTTTCAAATGCAAGGGCACCCATACTAAAACCAGATTCGCAAAGCACTTGTGAAGAATAGAGAGAAATCTCTCTATTATCTGCTATATCTTGAGCACTTAAACCTTTTTTATTCTTTTGTAAAAGTTCAAAAATCCCCCAATCTCTTAAAAGTCTTGCAACTTGAAAAACAATTGGTCCAAAAGAGATTTTTTGAGCCTCCATAAGAGCAGTAGCACCTGAGATATTCTTTGTATCAAACATATAAAATCACCCTTATTTTTTTTAAATTAATATGATTATATCAGAAACACTCAGATAAAGAGAATATTAACGATATTTTAAATGAAACTTGTGTACAATTATTTTAAATATTTAAGGAAAATGAATGAAAGAAGTTGATGTATTTATTATTGGCGCAGGACCAGCTGGGTCTATTGCTGGAGCAAAATTGGTTCAAGATGGTTTTAGTGTAAAAATAGTAGATAAATTAAAGATGCCAAGGTTTGTAATTGGTGAATCGCTTCTTCCTAGATGTAATGAACTCCTAGAAAATGCAAATATGCTTCAAAGTGTTGTTGATGCTAAGTTCCAATTTAAGGGTGGTGTGGCTTTTCAAAATGATACAGATGAACCTTCATTCTTAGACTTTTCAAATAATTTAGGACAAAAATGGGGAAGCTCATTTCAAGTAAAACGCGAAGTGTTTGACAAGCTTCTTATTGATGATGCTGCCTCAAAAGGTTGTGATGTTGAGTATGAGGTAGAGGTTATCGCATATGATGAAGATGCAAATATTATAACTGTAAAAGATTTGGATTCAAATGAAGAACAGTATAAGGCTAAAAAAGTACTTGATGCTTCTGGTTATGGTCGTGTTCTTCCTAATCTTTTAGGTTTACATGCAGATTCTCATTTAGCACTCCGTCGTGCTACTTTTGCTCGTGTCAATAATGACATTCGTCCAGAAGGGGTGAAAGAGGGATACATTTTTGTAACTGTGCATGGTGACAATGAAGCATGGATTTGGAATATTCCATTTTCTGATGGTACAACAAGTGTTGGTATTGTTTGTACAGAAGAGTATTTCGAAAGTTTTAAAATGAGTGACAAAGAGTTTTGGGAACATATAATTTACTCAAATAAATGGACAAAAGAACGCTATAAAAATTCTAACTATACTGTTGATGTTAACTCTTTAAGTGGGTACTCTTCAGCTGTTACAAAACTTTTTGATAAAAATTTCATATTAACAGGGAATGCTTCAGAATTTTTAGATCCTGTATTTTCATCTGGTGTTACATTGGCATTAGAATCTGGTGCAAAAGCAGCAGAGCTTACTTCTCGTGAACTTAAAGGTGAAAATATTGATTACAAAGTAGAATATGAAAATTATATGATGCTTGGTATTGATGTGTTTCGTGATTATGTTAATACTTGGTACGACGGTACATTACAAACTATACTTTTCTCAGATAAGAAAAACCCTGAGGTAACAAAAAAAATTGTTTCTATTTTAAGTGGCTATGTGTGGGATAAAAACAATAGTTTTGTAACATCATCAAAATATGCTTTAGAAAAGACATACGAAGTTTTAAAATAATGCTAAAAGCTTTTTTTCTTTTTTTTCTTTTTTTAAATGTGTTATATGCACAAAGTTATAGTTTTACAGAAGTGAGATATAGCGATGCCATAGGCAAATCTATGCAACTTAATGGTGAAATCACTTTTAAAAAAGAGGGACTAGAGATAAAGTACCCTAAAAGTCAAAGAGTTTTGAATTATGATGGTGAAGAGATTAGTTTTTTTGAAGATAAAAAGCTAATTGAACTTCCAGAAGAACAAATTTCAAATATGATGCACTATTTCGATATTTTAAAGTTACTTCATGATGGTAATGAAGATGAATTGAAAAGTCGCTTCACTATAAAAGAACTAGATGGAAAAACTTTTTTATCTCCCACTGGAGCTCTCAAATATTATATTGAACATATTGAACTTTTAAAGATAAATAACACTCTTAAATATATAAAACTTTTTTTAAAAAACAATGATACTATTACTATAAATATTACGAATGAAATATCTTAATCACCTTCTTCTTTTAGTTTTACTTCTTATAGGTTTTTTACTCAAAGATCATATTCATATATCTACAAATTTGCTTTCACTTTTTGCATCTAAAGAGAGTGTAGAAAAATTAAGCATAGCTAATCATCTTGGATACTCTAAAGAGATGCTTATTGCTGTAAAAGGTTTCTCAAAAGAGTCTAAAAAAAATGTTAGAGCAATAACAAAAAAACTTCAATCACTTCAAGATATTGAATTTGTGCAATCTACTCTTACTCCTTCACAAGATATAGCTGAGTATTATAAAAAATATTATCCACTTTTAGCAAGTTTTCAAGCGAAAAAATTAACTAAAAAAGAGGTTCAAAAACAATTACAAACTCTTTATGATAAACAGCTACATAGTGTTTTTTATACAAGTATAGATAAAAATGACCCATTAAAACTTTTTCATTTAGAACTTACAAAAAGTGCTACTCTTAAACATAAGGGGAATATGATTGCTCTCGGTGAATATGGCTACCTTATACGAGTACAGACAAATATTCCTCCCTCTGAAATGGGTAGAGCAAAAAGACTTTATGATGAAGTGCAAAGCATTACCAAAGTATTTCCAGGTACTGTGGCGTTTGCACCATTTTTTTATACTGTTGAAAACTCGGCAGCATTTAAATCAGATGTTCAGTGGATAGCAATTCTCTCAAGCATTGTTTTAATTTTAATATATTTTTTACTTTTGAGAAACATAAAACTTCTTATTGAAACATTGGTAACACTCTTTTCATCTATGGTCTTTGCAGCACTTTTTTCAACTACTCTGTTTGATAATTTTAATGTTCTCTCTTTAGCATTTGGTATGAGTTTAACTGCTGTGAGTATAGATTATCTTTTACATTACCATTTTCATAATTTTTATGAGAGTAAAAAAAGAGTAGATAAAAATGTTCTTTATGGATTCTTAACTACACTTAGTGCCTTTGGTATTTTTTCTTTTATTCCCATACCCCTAATAGCTCAGATTAGCTTTTTTGCACTATTTTCTCTTTCGTATGCATATGTAGTTTTTAGTTTTGTTTTTCCTTATTTAGGGATTAAAAGTTATACAAGAACTACTGAAGTACAAAGTGTCTCTTCAGGTAGAAAAATCTCAGCATTGAGCCTCTTTTTTATCTCTCTCATACTCCTTAGTTATAGTGCTTTTCATTTTAAACTTGATGCAAATATAAGAAATTTAGATTATCAAAATATATCGCTTAAGTCGGCTGAAAATCTTTTTAAACATAACTCACAATCATCACTTGTTCCAGTCATAGTAGAAGCTCCTTCAAAAGAGTCACTTATAGAAAATTTGCATATCTTAAAACATAGTGTTTCAAAAAGTTTTTCTCTTGCCTCTTTTGTATTAGATAAAAAAACTTGTGAGCAAAAACGCGATGCACTCAAAGAGTATAACTTTACACAATTAAGAGATTATATTGAAGATGCCTCTCTTAAGGTTGGTTTTAGAGATGATTATTTTAAAGATGCTTATAAATTTGCAGAGAAAAAACAGGTGTGCATTCTTCCTAACTTAAATATATTTCAAACTTTTTCTCTTTCTGCTTACACCGATGGTAAGAGATGGTATAGTATTGCATTGGTTGATGATGCTCAAAAGGCACAAACTCTTCCTTTTGTCACAGATATAAATGTAAAAGCGATGTTTGATAAATCTACACAGCAGATGTATAAAAACTTAATTCTTTTTGGTTCTCTTGTGCTTGTTATTATTTTTGTATTATTGTTAGTGAGTGTAAGAAAAAAAATTCTTTATGCTCTAAACTACATCCTTTTTCCTTTAGCTCTTAGTATGGCCGTACTTACAACTTTTGGTGCTATTAATATTATGCATCTTTTTTCACTTATTATTTTAGTTGCTATTGGCATTGATTATGGAATTTATATGAGTAATTCAAATAAACCTACCCATACAATGATAGCTATAAAATATTCATTATTAAGTACTTTCGCTGCTTTTGGGGTGTTGATTTTTAGTAGTATAGTTGCTTTAAATTCCATAGGTATGGTTATAACAATAGGGTGTGTAGCTATATATATTTTAATAAAGGTGATGCGATGATTTTAGAGTATATTCATGCAGATAATTCTCATGAATTTATAGAGTTTTCTAAAAGCTCTCATTTGACAAATAATTGGGAATATATACAAAACCCTAATAAGTTGAATTTTATACAAAATTTTATTCCTAGTTATTTAAGTGGGCAAAAAATTGTACTTTTTGATGCAAACCATAAACAACTTTTAGACTTTTATAATAAAAATGACATCAATACATTAGAGTGTATTCAAGATTTACAAGAGGATGCAAAATTACTTTTTTTTACTTCGGGAAGTAGTGGTTTTCCAGTTGGTGCTTTTAAATCAAAAAGAAATCTTGAGAGTGAAGTTCAAAGTCTTCAAAATATAGTCAATCAATATAAGATACAAAGAGTTGTAGTTACTGTACCTTTTGTTCATATTTATGGCGTTTTAGCTGGACTTCTCCTCCCTCTTTCACTTGGAGATATTACACTTGTTGTCAAAGAAGATTTTCTCCCTTATGAGTTGATTGAAGAGGCGAAAAAAGAGGATACTCTCGTGATTACTACTCCAGTATTTATAAAAGCCTTAGGGAAGATTCCAAGTACAAAAAAGCTTACAAATACACTTTTTATCTCTTCTACAGCACCTTTGGCATTAGAAGATGTGGCTCTATTTGAAGAGAAGTATGATTCAAAAGTGATGCAACTTTTTGGTTCAACAGAAACAGGTGGCATTGCATATAAATTTGGCTTAAGTGTTGAGTGGCAACCACTCGATGGCGTTTGTATTGAATCTAAAGAAGATAAACTAAGTGTTCGTTCTCATTTTATCTCCTCATACCTCTTAAGAGAATCTATTGAAAAACTCTCACAACCTTATGTTACAGAAGATATAGTAGAGATTCAAAACAATACATTTACACTTATAGGTCGAAGTAATAAGCTTATAAAAATAGCAGGCAAGAGAATTTCGGCACTTCAAATAGAGAATATTTTAGAGGAAATACCAGAAATACATAGAGCTATTGTAAGTTTAGTGTATAAAAAAGAGCTTTTAAGAAGTGAGCAGATTGTCATCACTTTAGAAGCAGATATGAAGCTTGATAAAAAGCGAATCAAAGAAAAAATAGCTCAATACTATGGTATTATTACAATCCCATTTACACTTAAGTATGTCGATAAAATTAACTACTCTGCGATGGGTAAAAAAGTAATATTTAAATAACAAGGAACATTTATGATAAAAATTGAAGAAGTAAAACAAAAGATTATTGAAGGTTTAAATTTAGAAGATATTGAAGTAGATGAGATTGAAGATAATATGGCACTTTTTGGTGATGATGGTTTAGGACTTGATTCAGTAGATGCAATAGAACTTACTCTTGTTTTAGAAAAAGAGTTTGGTGTTAAAATTACAAATATGGCAGAAGCAGAAAATATCTTTGCATCAGCAGCATCACTAACTAACTATATAAACGAAGAAAAAAGTAAATAATAATGCAAGAGATAAAGCTCCCACATCTAGCACCTATCCGTTTTGCTCAAGAGGTACTAGTTAAAGAGGAAAAAATGGCAAGAGTATCTCTAGCATTTGGAATGCTTCCCTCTTTAGCTATGATGGTGGAAGCAGCTGCTCAAAGTAGTGCATCTTTTAGAGTTGACGATAGTGAAAATGCTTATTTAGTTAGTATAAAAGGTGTAAAATTACATCAAAAGCCAACACAAGAAAATTTAGTTGCTGAGATTGTTGATGCTCATAGACTTGATATGATGCGTTATGTTGAATTTCAAGTTTTTGAACAAGAAACTTGTTTGGCAAGTGGTACATTGGTGATAGCAGTTCATTAGATGCAAGAATATGATAGCATAATTATTGGTTCTGGTGCAGGAGGTCTCTCTTGTGCCCTTTGTCTTGCAAGAGAGGGACAAAAAGTTTTAGTTCTAGAACAACATTACCTTGCCGGTGGTTGGTGCCATACCTTTAAAAAAGGGAAGGGTCATTTTACCCCAGGTATTCACTACATAGGTCTTTTAGCTGAGGGTGAATCTTCAAGTAATCTTTACAAAGGTTTAGGGATAGCTAATGATTTAGTCTTTTTTAGAATGAATCCAAAAGCATTTGAACATTGTCATATAGGTGATGAAAGGTTTGATATACCTGCTGGTATAGAAGCTTTTAAAACGGCACTTATTGAAAAGTTTCCAAAAGAGAAACGGGGTATAAATAGGTACCTTAATACAGTAAGAGATGTAAGTAAAGAGTTACAACTTATTCCAAAAATAGAAACTCTTTGGGATAAGATAACAATCCCTTGGAGAACAAGACATCTTGGAAAATATGGACTTTTTTCTCTTAAGCGTGTAATATCTTGGCATCTGAAGGATCCCCTTCTTCAAACTATTTTAAATACTCAGGCAGGCGACCATGGTTTACCACCTAAACTTGCTAGTTTTCCTCTTCATGCAGCTGTTATGGAACACTACTTAAGTGGTGGATACTACCCAATGGGTGGTGGCTCTTCTATTGTAAACGCGATGCTTAAATCTTTTGAGTCTTATGGTGGAGAGATACGAACAAAATCTTTAGTAAAACATATTATTATGGAAGATGAAAATGGTGTGCAAACTGCTAAGGGTATAGAGTTAGAAAGTGGAGAAAAACTTTTTGCGAAAAATATTATATCGAATGCCGATCCACAAAAAACTTACCTAGATTTAGTGGGTAAAAAGTATTTAAGCGAAGCACTCAATAAAAAGTTAGAAGAAACAGAGTATTCTTGTAGTTCTCTAATTCTCTTTTTAACTGTCGATATGGATGTAACAAAATTTGGCATAGATTCAGGAAATATTTGGCTTATGCCAGAGAGAGATACTGATGAAGTATATGATGAAATGATGAGTGATGACATAGCTAGTGGAAGTGAGTTTCTGGGAGCTTTTATAAGTTGTACTACCTTAAAAGACCCAAGTAGTTTTGATGGAAAGCATCACACCTTTGAAGTGGTAACATTTATAAATAATGAGGTGTTTAGTAAGTATAAAAATGAAGATGCAAAACGTTCACAAGAGTACTTAGATCTTAAAGAGAAACTTACAAATAAGATGTTAAATACGATTGAAAATGTAATTCCTGGAATTAGTGAACATATAGTTTATAAAGAGTTAGGAACACCGCTTACAAATGAATATTATATAAATGCGACAAAGGGAAGTGTTTATGGAACACAAAAATCTCTCAATCAAATTGGTCCAAATGCTTACAGAGCAAAAAGTGAGATAGAAAATCTTTACTTATGTGGTGCAAGTATTTTAGCTCATGGGGTTACAGGTGCTACTTTCTCAGGAGTAGATACAGCAGCAAGAATTTTAGGATGTAGGCAAGATGATTTATTAGAGTTTGATGAATCACAACATTTAAGAATTTATGAAGCAGAAGATAAAAATCAATACCTAAAAGGAATAGATGATGTTTAAAGGACTTTATGAAGTTGTGAACAAGAGTGAAAATAGTGTTGAGATAAAATTGAGTGATAAAAAGCATCCAATATTTAAAGCACATTTTCCTCTTCACCCAGTTTTACCTGGTTTTGTACATTTTGAGATAGTAGCAGATATTTTTAATCTTGAAGTTACAAGTATAAAAAAAGCAAAATATATGGCTCTTATAAAACCAAAAGAGCTTCTTCGTTATGAAAAAAATGCAAATAAATTTCGTGTTTTTCGTGGTGATGAAGAAGTGGCTAGTTTTACTCTATGAGTATACTCCTTGTTATTCCTGTTTATAACTCTCCATATATTGAAGAGGTTATAAATGATTTAAATAATCTTGGTAAAAAGATTCTTGTTGTTGATGATGGCTCCAATAATCCAGTAACATGTAGTTTAGAAAATGTAGAGATTCTAAGACATAAAGAAAATATGGGAAAAGGCGAAGCGATTTTAAGCGGTGCTAAAAGAGCTAAAGAGCTTGGATATGAAGCTATATTAACATTCGATGGTGATAAACAGCATTTAAGTTCTGAAGTCATAAAACTTATAAATGTTTATGAAAAAGAGGCAATAATCATTGGTAATCGCAATTTTGAAGTGGCTAATGTTCCAGAGAGTTCTAAATTTGGTAGAAAATTTAGTAATTTTTGGGTCTATTTAGAAACTTTTAAACACTTAGGCGATACTCAAAGTGGATTGAGAATATATCCTATATCTATTTTAGATTTAAATATAAAAAATCGCCGTTTTGATTTTGAAATTGAGGTTTTAGCACTTCACTCTTATAGAGGTGGCAAAATTATAGATGTTACAGTAGATTGTTATTACCCTCCAAGTCAAGAGAGGGTGACACATTTTGATAAGCTATATGATAATATTCGCTTAACAAAGGCACATACAAAGTTGATGTTGCAACGCTATATATTACTAAGGGGATGGTTATGGGAGTAAAGCAGTATGGAAATGCTTTAGGACATCAAATAATAATATCACTTTATAAAATTTTTGGTTATAAGTTAGTATCTTTTATTTTAAATTTTGTTGCTTTTTATTATGCTCTTTTTACCCCTTCGGTAAGAAAATCTTTACAAAGTTACTATGATAAACTCCAAATTAAATTGACTTTTTGGGCATACTATAAACATATAAGACTTTTTGCTCATTCTATTTTAGATAGATTTATTTCACGTATATCGAAAGATGAAATTGTTTTTGTAAGAGAAAATAGAGAAGTGTTTGTTTCTATGCAAGAGGGTGGTGTTGTTTTACTTTCTCATATAGGTGGCTGGGCAACAGCTGCTCACTCTTTAAATGCTAATATACCTCCAATGCATATGGTTATGCGTGAAGCACAAAAAGATAAAATAAAAAGATTAGAACGCGATAAAAAAAGAGCAAATGAATCAATAGTAAAAGTTATTGATTTAAATGATGGAGCAATTGCAGCAAATATTCAAATAGCTAATGTACTTATGAATAAAGAGATTGTTGCCATGATGGCAGATCGTGTTACAGATAGTACAAAAACGGTAGATGTAATGTTTTTAGGGGAAAAAGTACAGATCAATAAAAACCCTTTTGATATTGCATTTAGATTTAAGAAAAAGCTTGTAGCAACTTTTGTTGTAAATGAAAAAGTGAAAGAGTATAAGATCATTTTTAGGGAAATAAAACTAGAAAATAAAAGTTTAGAAGAGATAGCCCAAGAATATATGAATATTCTTGAAAATATAATCAAAATATACCCAAATCAATGGTATAATTTTTACGATTTTTTTAATCAGAGTACACAGAGGAAAATAGATGTTAATAAACAATAGAGTAATTTCATATGAGAATTTTTTACACGATAGTAGTGTTAAATTAGACGATAGTCAAGAATTTATAGATTTTATCAATGCAGGTCACGATTTTTTAATTGAAAATATTAGTCAAGGTCGTCCAATTTATGGTGTAACAACAGGTTATGGTGAGGCTGGACAAAACTATGCAGCTTTTGAAGAAGCACAAGAGCTTCAAAAAAACCTTTTTAGTTTTCATGGTTGTGGTGTTGGAGAGTATCTTAGTGAAGAGGTTTCACGCATTATGGTGACTATTCGTATGATTAGTCTTTCAAAAGGAAAAAGTGGTATAAGTTATGACCTTTTAAAGCGTTTTGAGATGCTTCTTCAAAGAAAAATCTACCCTCTAATTCCCTCTCAAGGTTCTGTTGGAGCAAGTGGAGATTTAACACCACTCTCTTATATCGCAGCGGTAATTGCAGGGGAAAGAGAAGCTTATTATAATGGTGAAATCCGTGATACAGCAGAGCTGTATAAAGAGTTAGGTATTGAACCTTATGTATTTAAACCAAAAGAAGCATTGGGTATTATGAATGGTACTGCTGCCATGAGTGCTATTGCTATAAATGCCATCAAAAAATTTGAAACTATTTTAGCAACAACTGAGAGTTTTGTAGCAAGTATTTTTGAGCTTCTTCTTTGTGATGTAACACCACTAGAACCATTTGTACATGAGAGTAAACCTTTTGATGGACAAAAGAAAACTGCTGCAAATATTTTAGCTAAATGTACGAATTCAAAACTTACACATGAAGCTTTTGGGCGTTATGATCAATTTCATCTTGAGGCAGAGCAAAATATTCAAGACCGTTACTCTATTAGATGTTCTCCACAGGTTTTAGGTGTTGTTCATGACAATCTTACTATTGCAAAAAGATGGATAGAAACAGAGATTAATGGAGTAAATGATAACCCACTTATTGACCATATAGGTAGAAAAATCTACACTTCTGGTAACTTCTATGGTGGTTATGTTTGTCATGCTATGGATACTATGCGTATATGTGTTGGAAATGTAGCTGACTTACTCGACAAAGAGTTTGGGCTTTTAGTTGATCATAAATTTAATAAAGGTTTAGGTGAGTCTCTTAAACTCAATAAAAAATCAACACACCATGGTTTTAAAGCGATGCAAATTACACTAAGTTCTTTAACTGCTGATGTAATTATGAATACTGTTCCGGCATCTCTTCATTCTCGTCCAACTGAGTCTTTTAACCAAGATAAAGTAAGTATGGGAACAACAGCTGCACTTCATTTTGCTGCACAACTTCCAGATTTAACAAATATGTTGAGTATCGCTATTATAGGTATGGCACAAGCAGTTGATCTACGTGGTAAAAGTGAAGTGTCTGCATTTTTAGCAGCAAATTATGACAAAGTAAGAGCTGAAGTAGCACCTTTAGAGTTCGATAGACGTATGGATATTGATATTAAAATGATTAATAAAATGATTTTAGAGGGTGTATTTGCATAATGAGTGAGATGAAAAAAGTTTTAGTAACAGGTGCTACAGGTGCTATTGGTGAGGCTTGTGCGAGATATTTCCATGAAAATGGTTATTTTGTTTACATAAATTACCGTAATAATAAAACAAAAGCAGATGAGTTACACTCTGAGTTAGTAAATTCTCAAACTATTAAGTTTGATATAGCTAATAAAGAGGAGGTTCGCTCTGCTTTAGAATCTTTAGAGATAGATGTTTTAGTAAATAATGCTGGTATTACAAAAGATAATCTCTTCTTTTTTATGGGAGATGATGAGTGGCATGATGTTATAGACACTTCTGTAAATGGTACTTTTTATGTTACAAAGGCTGTCCTTAAAAATATGATAGCAAATAAACACGGTTCAATTGTAAATGTAGCTTCAGTTTCTGGGCTTGTTGGTAATGCTGGACAAACAAACTACTCTGCTGCAAAAGGTGCTATGATAGCATTTACAAAAGCATTGAGTGCAGAAGTTGCTCGTTATAAAATTCGTGTAAATGCTGTAGCCCCTGGACTTGTAGAGTCAGAGATGACAAAAGATTTACCACTTAAAGAGATGAAAAAAGCGATTCCTTTAAGACGTATTGGAAAGCCTGAAGATGTAGCAGAAACAGTTTTCTTTTTAGGAGATAAGGCTGCATATATTACAGGTGAAACTATCAACATTAGTGGTGGTATGGTGCGATGAAAATTGCCATAATTGGTGGGGGGCTTAGTGGACTTCTCTGTGCATTAATGCTAGAAAAACGTGGCTACTCTCCAACCATTTATGAAAGACTTCCAAAAGTGGGAGGGGTGCTTGATTCTTTTAAGAGGAAGAAGGTACTTTTTGATGTAGGGTTTCACTACTCTGGAGCACTTGCAAAGAATCAGTACTTATATAATTCTATGGAGTCATTAGATCTCTTAAATAAGCTGAAACTTCAAGAGTATGAGGGTACATTTGATACTATTCATATAGATGGAGAAATTTTTACAATTGCAGAGAGTTCTGTTGCGTTTAAAGAGCAACTGCAAGAGCACTTTAAAGATGAGCATCAAAATATAGAAAACTTTTTTCAAAAATGTTATGAAGCAAGTGTTATAAGTTCAAAACCTGAAAATTTTGTCACTATTGATTCACGAAGTCTTCAAGATGTAATGGTAGATATTAAAAACGAAACATTACGAAAAATCTTTCTTCATTTTACAATTTTTTATGCAACAGAGTTTTATGAAAAAGCTTCTTTTGATTTTTATGCAAAAATTTTTATAAATATGCTTGATGGAACGAGAAAAGTGGAGGGTGGCGGTGGTGCTATCATAAAAGCACTTCAAGATTCTCTTTTACGAACAAGTATCTACAAACGTAGTGAAGTTACAAAAATTTTACAAACACCAGAGGGTGTAAGTGGATTAGTTTGTAATGGAGAAAAAATACAATATGATGCTATTATATCTACGGTACATCCAAAAGTCACTATGAATATGTTTGATGAGTTAGATAAGAAGCAGACACGTTATAAAAAGCATATAGATGCTTTAGAAGAGTCTCCTTCATTTTTTTCTATCTTTTGTCTTATTGATGCTGAAATTAAGTCAAATATGTACTTTTATGAAGATGAATTTATCTCTGTTTTACCCTCTCGAACATATGAAGGTAAAACTGTAGCTACAATCTTAGCGGGAAGTTACTATAGTGAATATGAAAACCTTTCAAAAGAAGAGTATAAGCTTAAAAAAGAAAAAGAGTGTGCTTACCATCTACAAAGAGTGAAAAAACTTTATAATTTTGGTAATATAGAGGTCTTAGATAGTTCTACTCCAATGACAAAACAACATTATTCAAATGGTTGTGAGGGGAGTATTTATGGCGTTTTATGTTCAGCAAAACAAAAAAGTCTTTCTGTTCTTATGCCAAGAACACGTGTGCAAAACCTTTATTTTGCAGGGGAAAATATAATCGCTCCTGGGCTAATAGGTGCATTTTTGGGTGCAGAGATATTAATGAATTATTTTACAAAACTAGAAGATTAAGGAAAAAATTATGAGAAGAGTTGTTATTACAGGTGTTGGTTTAAATTCGCCTTTGGGAAATTCTTATGATGAACTTTATGAGAGTCTCAGAGATTCTAAATGTGGTATCTCTTATGTAAAAGAGTGGGATGAGATTGCAAATCTTAATACAAAAGTTGCAGGTGTTGTTAAAGGTTTAGATTTTAAAGCTATTCCTAGAAAGTTTCGTCGTTCTATGGGACGAGTTGCACAACTGAGTGCTATCTCAACATCTCAAGCTATAAAAGATTCTGGACTTACTCAAGAACAATTAAGTTCAAAAAAATGTGGTTTGGCATTTGGCTCTACCATGGGTGGTAATGAAACAATGTTTGAGTATGTTCCTGAGGTAAAACAAAATATGAGCTTTCGTGGTCAAAACTCTATGGCATTTTTAAAGATGATGAGTCATACTGTTGCTGCAAACCTTGCACAAATGTTTGAAATTAAAGGGCGAAATATTCCAACATGTTCTGCTTGTACATCTTCCTCTCAAGCTGTAGGTGCGGGGTATGAAAGTGTAAAATATGGTATGAGTGATATTATGATTTGTGGAGGGAGTGAAGAGCATCATTACCTTTCAGCAGGTGTTTTTGATGTTATGGGTGCTGCTACCTCAAAATAT
>Ga0256837_1000782_pt1 | contig 24898 bp, 28 predicted proteins | sample 4562384metaG_FD_185976 | JGI IMG/M metagenome (GOLD analysis project Ga0256837, IMG submission 185976) | Hydrothermal vent microbial communities from Guaymas Basin, Mexico - 4561-384 | ecosystem: Environmental > Aquatic > Marine > Hydrothermal vents | place: Mexico: Guaymas Basin | collected... | reverse complement strand
TACGAAAGTTTTGAAAGATTATGTTTTAAAAGGATATGCCCTAAATCAAAAAAGACTGAAACAAAATTTTGAAGAGTTTCAAAAAGAGATAGAGTTATTGCAAAAGGCAATTAAGCAAAATTTAAACGAAACTGAAGCAAAAGGATTTCTTGATATTATTACTAAATACGCAAAGAGCTGGATTTTACTGAATCAATTTGATGAAAACAGGCTCGAAATCCCTAAAGGAAAAGAAGCTGAATTTATACTTGATTATGACGAAGCGGTTAGTGAAATAAGGAAACTAAAAAACGCACTGATAAACAAAAAAGAGGCAACCGAGCTTTTCGGGAAAGAGAGGGAAAGCAGTTTTAAGGGAATTTTACGCAATATTTACCAGACATTTGGAGGGGTTGATTTACTTCCGACTGTTGAGGAGAAAGCCGCAAATCTGTTTTACTATATAGTAAAAGACCATCCGTTTGTAGACGGAAATAAAAGAATCGGGGCTTTTATGTTTGTTTTGTTTCTTAGTAAAAACGATTATTTATATGATGAAAACGGTGAGCTTAAGATTAATTCCAACGCGCTTGTCTCACTTGCTTTATTGATAGCGCATTCTGATCCTGCTGAAAAAGATTTGATAATCAAGCTTATTATGAATCTGATAGGGTAGTTGATGAAAACACGCTATATTTTCTCAATGGGTGAAATTAAAAGAAAAGACAATTCAATAGCTTTTAAAAACGAAAAGGGATGGGTTTATATTCCCATAGAGCAGGTGAGGGAGCTATATTTTATGAATGAAGTGAGTTTAAATTCCAAGTTTTTGGATTTTGCTAGCAGGGCTGGGATTGTGCTTCATTTTTTTAATTATTACCAAGGCTACAGCGGGACGTTTTACCCGAAGGAGAAATATATAAGCGGAAATTTAACTGTTAAACAGGCTTTGGCGTATGAAAATGGAAGAATTAAAATTGCAAAAGCAATTATAAAGGCAATTGCCGCAAATATTTATGAAGTTTTATATCATTATTACCGCCATGATAAAAAAGAGCTTAAACCCTTTTTAGAGTATTTGAAAAAGACTGGGATATGGCTTGAAAAAGCGGATGATATAAACAAGATACTTTTTATTGAGGGAAATATCTGGGCGGGATTTTATGAAAGTTTCAAATTCTTTTTGCCGAAAGATTTTGTTATGGACAAAAGGGTAAAAAGACCGCCGGACAATCCTATAAACGCTTTAATATCTTTTGGAAACACTCTTTTATATACCAAAACGATAAGCGCAATTTATCAGACGCATTTAGACCAAAGCATAAGCTTTTTGCATTCTCCGAGTGAGGCTAGGTTTAGTCTAAGCCTTGATTTAAGCGAAGCTTTTAAACCGATAATCGTTTTTAGAACTATTTTTGATTTGGTAAACAGAAAAAAGCTGAAAATCGAAAAACATTTTGAGAAGAAATTCAATTATGCTCTTTTGAATGAAGAGGGTAAAAAAATATTTATCCAGGCTTTTGAAAACAGAATCAATGAAAAATTCAAACATTCAACTCTTAAAAGAATGGTTAGTTACAATAGTGCAATTAAGCTTGACGGATATAAACTCATAAAATATTTACTAGAAGGCAGGGAATTTATTCCATTTCTTTTGAGGGAGAAAAAATGAAAAAAGACTATAAAATCAATTATGTGTTTTTGATGTATGATATAGCGGATGAAGAAAGCGAAGCGGGTAAAAGAAGGGTTGCAAAGGTATTTAAAATTTGTAAAAAGTATTTAGAACACCATCAAAAATCGGTATTCCGGGGAGAAATAACTCCTAGTAAATTAATTAAACTTCAAAAAGAGCTAAAAGACGTTATCGATGAAGACCTTGATTTTATTACGATAATCAAACTAAAAAACAGGGAAAGTTTTTTAGAAGATACAATAGGTAAAAAAATGCAAAATTTGTTTATATGACTTAAAACCATTCTCCAATTTTATGGCTTAAAAGCGGATCAAACATTACTGCGAAAAAAAGAAAAAGAACGATTTGAATGGCATCTATTTCAAAGCTGTTCATTGATTAGTTCGTTCATTTTAATTATTGCGTTTTTTAATCCTAAAAATACAGAGTTTGCAATGATGCTATGGCCTATATTTAATTCCGTAATTCCTTTAATTTGTGCTATCGGCCGGACATTTTGGTAATTAAGACCGTGTCCGGCGGCTACTCCCATATTCAGCTCATTTCCGAGTAATGTTGCGTCTTTTAGAATTTTGAGTTCAAGTTCAAGTTCTTTTTTCAGTGTTTTTCTGTTCATATCTTCAAAGACTCTGAAAGGGGTTTGATTTATATTGGTATTTAATGCCAAATGCAAATTTGCGTATCTTCCGGTGTGGAGTTCGATCATTTCGGCTCCTATTTGTGCAGACTTTTTGATTTGTTCAAAATCGGGGTCTATAAAAAGTGAAACTTCTATTTCGTTTTGATGCAGTTTATCAATAGTTTTTTTTATTTCTTTTTCAAACTTTATTATATCAAGTCCGCCTTCTGTTGTTACTTCTTCTCTTTTTTCCGGCACAAGAGTGGCCCTGTGGGGTTTGAGTTTACAGATGATATCAATAATTTCCGGATTGATACTGCATTCCATATTTACCGGTAAAAAGCTGTTTTTGCATATTCTTCCGGCGTCAAAATCAGTCATATGTCGTCTGTCTTCCCTGAGATGTATTGTCACCTGGTCTGCTCCGGCTTCTTTTAATATATGCAAAGCCATTAAAGGATCGGGTTCGTTTATTTTACGTGCGTTTCTAATTGTGGCAATATGGTCGATATTTACACCCAGTTTCATAAGTTTTCCTTTGTTAAATTTTGTTATAATTTTATCAAAAAGGAAACGGATGAAGTATTATATCGGAACAGATCATGCGGGATTTGAAATAAAACCTTTTGTTGTTGAATATTTACAGAAAAAAGGCATAGAAGTTGAAGATTTGGGAACATATTCGACTGACAGTGTAGATTACCCGGATTTTGCCCATAAAGTAGCCGAAGCTGTGCTTGCAAACCCTGAAAGTAAAGGGATTTTAATATGCGGAAGCGGAATCGGAATGAGTCTTGCTGCCAATAAACACAGAGGTATTCGTGCGGCACTTTGTCATGATTACTATACCGCACAGATGGCCAGAATGCATAATGATGCGAATGTATTGTGCTTCGGTGCCAGAATTGTGGGGCTTGGGGTTGTGGAATCTATACTTGATGCATGGTTGAATACAGAATTTGAGGGTGGAAGACATCAAAGAAGGGTGGAAAAAATTGATATTTAACTGGATATTTTTAACCAGCGTTATTGTTGTTATTCTGTTTTTGTTTTTTAGAATGTTTTATTATAAACATTTGTGGGAAAAAGCGGAAGAAAGAAGAAAACAGCTTAAATCCAATCTTATGGATGCTGAGATTTTAATAAAAAAATACCAGATTCAGCTACAAAGATCTCTCGGAAATCTTGAACTTTTGGATGATGAAGTAAGCAGACTGAAAAACGATTTGAAATCCGTAAAAAGCAGAAATGCTCAGATGAGAACAGAAAATGAACATCTTAAAAGAAAAATCAGAGAGCTTGAAAATAAAATCGAAGCTTTACTCTGATTTGACATTTTTCAGCAGATATATTAAAAGCAGGGGAAGCAGTAAAATATTTATAAGAAGCTGCGTTAAATAGACAGAAGCAAGAATTAAAAGATTTTTTACTATTGTTGCTGCATTATGTATGTAATATTTTGTATTTTCTTTTAAAACGTTTAAAGAATTTTTGGTTTCATTTATGGTGCTTGATACTTTATTCCAAAATCCGCTCTTTTGGGAAGTGTTTATTTTAATTTCTTTTGCCGTAGGTTTTAATATTTTATTTATTTTTGTAATCTGCGGGGTGAAATAGGTGTTGTTCAGATATGTTGAAATAAGTGAACTGAAAGGCAAAAAAAGTCTGACGATAATAAAAGCCGTAAGAAGGTTTTTTGTGAATACCGACGGATAAAATATATGGAGAAGAGCTAATATTATTATAAGAGCTGTAAAAAGGGGGAGTTTTGATATTTCATAAATAATTTTTTCAATCCCGAGACTCCAAACGCTTAGTGTTAAAACGTCGGAAAACCTTTCTACGGCGTCATTGACAGGATCCAGCACCTCACCCAGGGCTATTGTTCCTTCCATTCCCACTCCAAGTGTTACGGAGCTGTTTTTAATTATCGATACGCCCGCATTTATACTTCTGGCTATTGCGTATGATATTGCGGCGTTTTTTAAAGAGCTGTCAACATACTGTTTTGATATTTTATTGTATAAAGGTGTAAATAATATTGTTAAAACCGCAATTAGCGATATTATATATTCAGGTTTTAAATATTTATTTTTTCTTTTTTGGTCTGAATGCGTTTGGGCTTTCAATGTAATCACCTCCTATTAAATCAATTGCATAAGGTATAGCCGGCCATACCGCTTCAAGATTTTCTTTTATCGCTTTGGGGGATCCGGGCAGGTTTAAAATAAAAGTTTTATCTACCGTTCCGGCAGTTCCTCTGGCTAATATGGAAGTCGGAACGTATTTTAAGGAATGCATCCTCATAAGCTCACCAAATCCCGGAAGCTCTTTTTGGATAACGTTTTTTGTGGCTTCGGGTGTGACGTCTCTTGGTGCCGGACCGGTTCCGCCTGTCGTTAGGATTAGGGAACAATTTAACTTCACAAGCTCTTTTAATGTATTGACGATTGTATTGTAGTCATCCGGAATTAATCTATAAACTATTTCGTAGTTGTTTGTTATATTTTCTTTGAGAAACTTTTCTATCTCTTTTCCGCTTTTGTCCTCGTATATTCCTTGACTTGCCCTGTCGCTCATAGTGACTATTGCTATTTTTGTCATAATAATATTCCTTGTTTTTATTGAATTATATCAAAGAAAAGGAATATAAAGAGTGTCTGGCGCTAAATTGGATACTGAAAAAAAGAAGAGCTTAGTCTTCTTTTGTTGAAGTGTTTTGTGCTATTTTTTCAAGGTTTGAATTGATTCTGAAAATTACCATCAGAATTTCAATATAAATTCTTACAGAAATGGTTCCGAAAATTAAAATCATTAAACCTGTCATAAAGTTTTGGAACATCATTACAATACTTCCGGCAACTATTCCGATTAGTGCAAGCCAGTAAATAAATGTAATTGCCAACGGTGTTAAAAACTTGTTGAAAAACAACACATCCTTGAAATTAAATCCTCCGTTCATCTTCTCTCCTTTTGATTTAGATTAAATGAACGTGAATTATATCACAAAAAAATAAAAAAAGGAAGACTACTTAGCGTCGTAATCTATACCTTCTTTTTCTTTAAGCATTTTAATAAGGTGTTGTTTATAGCCTTCCACCCATTTATCGATATTATCTACTTTGATTCTGGCAACGCCTGTTTCAAGAGCGGCTCTTGCAACTGCCACTGATTCGTCAACGAACACTCTTCTGTCAAAAGGTTTTGGCAATACATAGTTTTTACCGAATTCTACATTTTTTAAATTGTAGGCATCTTTTACATATTGAGGAACGGGTTTTTTGGCAAGGTTTGCAAGCGCATGGCATGCGGCAATTTTCATCTCCATATTTACCGCACTTGCGTGTGTGTCAAGAGCACCTCTGAATATAAACGGGAATCCTAAAACGTTATTAATTTGATTCGGATAGTCGCTTCTTCCTGTTCCGATAATTAAATCATCCCTTACTTCCAAAGCAAGTTCAGGTTTGATTTCAGGGTCAGGGTTTGCCATTACAAATAACATTGCGTTTGGTGCAAGGGTTTTTACCATATCCTGAGTTATACAATCCGCTACAGAGTTACCGATTACCGCATCGGCACCTTTTAAAGCGTCTGCAAGAGTTACAATGTCTTCATCAATAGCCCAAGGTTGTTTGTATTTATTTAAATCGTTTCTTTTTGTTGTAACTGCACCTTTGCTGTCAACCAAAACTATATTTTTAGCTCCCATTGCTTTATACATTTCGGCCGCTGCAAGTCCGGCGGCACCGGCACCTAAAATTACTATTCTGACATCTTCAAATTTTTTGCCCGTTAATTCGCATCCGTTAAGAACCGCTGCTGCGGAAATAATGGCAGTTCCGTGCTGGTCGTCATGGAATACTGGAATGTCACATCTTGCTTGAGATTCTTTTTCGATGTCGAAACATTTAGGAGCTTTGATGTCTTCAAGGTTGATACCTCCGAATGTAGGAGAAATAGCTTCAACTACTTTAACGATTTCTTCTGTGTCGTGAACTTTTAGTTCAATATCGAATGCATCGATAAATGCGAATTTTTTGAATAATACCGATTTACCTTCCATCACCGGTTTTCCGGCAACAGGTTTAAGGGTTCCCAGTCCCAAAACCGCTGTGGAATCAGATACAACAGCGACAAGGTTTGCTTTATTTGTGTATTCGTATGCAAGATTTTCATCTTTGTCGATTTCAAGACAAGGGACTGCAACCCCCGGAGAATATGCGATTGAAAGATCCCTGGAATCTCTAACCGGTTTTGTTACTTTGATAGCAATTTTCCCAGGGACGGGTTTGGCATGATATTCTAACGCCTCTTCTTTTGTAAACATTGGTTTTGACATTTCGTCTCCTTTTATATTTTTGTTACAATTATATTCAAAAGTTACGAATATTTACAATTTTTATATTTTTTAAACTTTAATGTGTTACAAATCGTAAAGGAAATGAATGATAATAGACACTCATACACATTTGGACAACCAAAAATTTATAGATGATGTTGATGATGTTATCAAAAGGGCAAAAGAAGCCGGTGTAGGGAAATTTATCATTCCGGCTGCTGATCCCGCTGATTTACCGAGAGCTATAAAACTTGCGGAAAAATATGAGGAAATTTATTTTGCCGTAGGTTTTCATCCGGTAGATATAGATAAATATGATGAAAAACTGATAACCGATTTTATAGAACACGTCAAATGTGTGGCAGTTGGCGAAATAGGGCTTGATTACCACTGGGTTAAAGAGCCTGAAAAACAGCAAATACAGATTGAGTTTTTTCACAGACAGATAGAAATGGCAAAAGAATATAATAAACCGATTATCGTGCATATAAGGGAAGCTACGGAAGACAGTCTGAAAGTTCTTGAAAAATATCCGGAAATAAAAGGGGTTCTTCACTGTTTTAATGCCGCTGAGCAACTGTTGACACTTAAAGAGAGATTTTATTACGGGATAGGCGGGGTTATAACATTTAAAAACGCAAAAAAACTGATAAATGTTTTTCCTGAAATCCCTAAAAACAGAGTGCTTATCGAAACCGATGCACCGTATCTTACCCCGCATCCTTTAAGAGGGAAAAGAAACGAACCTTCATATACCGTTTATATCAGGGATAAAATTGCACAGCTGTGGGGTGTTGAAAATGAAGATGCGGAAAATATAACAACAAAAAATGCAAAGGAGTTATTTTATATATGAGAATATTATTGTTAATAGCGGTTTTTTTGAAATTATTGTCAGCGGATATTATTTCAAATAAAAACATAAGCGTTCTCGATTCTTTGAATATTGAAGAAAGTTTTCTCCAAGATAAAAAACTTCAAAAGATTTATCATGAATTTTCAAAAAAAAGAAGAGAATATTTTTTAAATGTTTTGGAAAACGGCTATGATTATCTGCCTCTTATCAAGCAGTCTATATTAAGAAGCGGGGTTCCAGAAGAGCTTATTTCAGTAGCTATGGCTGAGAGTTATCTGACAACATCCGCCAGATCTAATAAAAAAGCAATAGGTTTGTGGCAGTTTATGCCTAAAACTGCAAAAAGATACGGACTTAAAATTGATGAATATGTAGATGAAAGAAAAGATCCGGTAAAATCTACCGACGCCGCAGTTAATTATTTGAGTTACCTCCATAATTTTTTCGGTAAATGGTATTTGGCGATTATGGCTTATAACGCGGGTGAAGCAAGGATTGTGGAAGCGGTAGTCAGAGCTAAAATAGATAAACTGTGTAAAAGTCAGGGTAAAAACTGTAAAAAAGATAAAACAATTAAAAAATACCGACAGATAATCAGAAATTATCAAAGACGAGGTAAATATGCTTTCGGGGCAATGTATAAACTGTATAAAAAACTAAAATCCACTCCTATAAGTTTAGATGATTTGATGAGATATCAAAAAGGGCTTAAACGTCAGTATCTTCCGAAAGAAACAAGAAGATATATTTTAAAAATTCTTGCTATGTCGTTTTTATTTAACAGTGATGATTTTATTCAGTACACAAATGCATATCTTTTAAACAGCGGGGTTGCTTCCAATTTGAAAAGAATAGATGTTCCTGCCGGAACTTCGCTTATTTATGTCGGTAATATATTAAATATGCCTTATAAGGAAATCAGGAAATATAATCTGCATTTGAATTACTCTTTTTTGCCTCCTTATAAATATTATATTTATATTCCTTATAAAAAACTGACAATGTTTAAGATGAAATTTCATCCGAAAAGATATTTTATGTTTTATAAAATTAAAAAGGGTGACACTTTAAACAAAATAGCAAAAAGATTTGACACAAAAGTAAAAATTATCCGGGATTTTAACAGGCTTGGGAAATATTTGAGAATAGGGCAGAAAATAGTAATTCCTTTAAACAGTGTGTATGTGAAATATAAAGTGAAAAAAGGAGATACTTTGAATAAAATCGCAAGAGAATTCGGAATAAATTATAAAAAAATATTAAAAGTTAATGAGTTGAAGAACACAACAATACGTATTGGTCAGGTATTAAAAGTTCCACAAGGATTGAAATGAAAAAGACAGTATTGGTAATTATTGGGATAATGTTTTTTGCCGGGTGTGCTTCAAGGGAATATGTAACGGAAGTTTATGAAACCCCCGGTGTTAAAAAAGGCACACAGAAAACATACAGTGTAAACGGAAATGTTTATTATCCGAAAAAAACTGTGCCTATCGGTTGGACCCAAAGAGGAATAGCCAGCTGGTATGGACCGAATTTTCATGGAAAACTTACAAGTAACGGGGAAGTTTACAATATGTATGCCCTGACTGCCGCACATAAAACGCTTCCGATGAATACAATTGTGAAAGTTACAAATCTTAACAACGGCAAAAGTGTTGTTGTCAGAATAAATGACAGAGGCCCTTTTGTAAGAGGAAGAATAATTGATCTCAGCTATGCCGCAGGAACAAAAATAGGACTTAACAAAACCGGAACGGCTCCCGTAAAATTAACGGTTGTAAGTTTCAGAGGCAGAAATTATATATCAGGATATATGATTCAGATAGGGGCGTTTTTAAGGAAAAAAGGTGCTGATAAAACAGCCGGAAAATACAGAAACTTAGGATATAATACGAAAGTATTAAAAAAAGGCGATTTTTATAAGGTGTTTGTAACAGGATTTAAATCTTATTCAGACGCGCAGAAGTTTAAACTTTCCCATAAATTAAACGGATTTATAGTAGGAGAATGATATGACGGAAATAAAAAGAGAAACAAAAGAGACAAAAATAGAGCTTAAAGTGGATTTGGACGGAAACGGAAATTCAAATATTTCAACGGGAGTGGGTTTTTTTGATCATATGCTTGAAGCTTTTGCAAAACACAGCGGGATTGATCTTGAAGTGTTTTGTGAGGGTGATATTTGTGTGGATTATCATCATACGGTAGAAGATATCGGTATTGTTTTGGGCGAAGCTTTGCACAGGGAAGTGTATCCTGTTGAAAATATAGAAAGATTTGCAAACGCCGTTGCGGTTTTGGATGAAGCGGCGGTTGAATGCGATTTGGATATAGGAGGCAGGGCTTATCTTGTTTATGATCTGCCAAGAGAAGGGAGTATCAAGGATTTTGATATGGAGCTTGTGGAGGAGTTTTTTAAATCTGTTGTTTTTAATTTTAAAATTGCGGCGCATATAGTATATAAAAGAGGAACAAACAAACATCATATAGTTGAGAGTGCTTTTAAATCTTTTGCGGTTGCTCTTAGAAGGGCTTTGGCATACAGACAAAGCGGAATTCCTTCCACAAAAGGCGTGTTATGATTGAGCTCATAGTAATAGATGTCGACGGCACTTTGACCGACGGAAAAATATATTATTCCAACAGCGGAGATGAAATTAAAGCTTTTAATATAAAAGACGGTTTAATGGTGAAAAGTTGGAACACTCTTGGTAAAAAAAGCGCCATTATTACAGGAAGAACTTCAAAAATTGTAGAAAAAAGGGCAAAAGAACTTGATATTACCTATGTAAAACAGGGAATCAGAAATAAAAAAGAAACACTTGATGAAATTATTGAAGATTTGGGAATTGCATATTCCGAAGTTGCGGTAATAGGTGATGATATGAACGATCTGTCCATGCTCAGACTTGTAAAAAAATCTTTTGCACCTTTTGATGCAAGCGCCTATATTTATGATTTTGTAAATTTTCCTCTTAAAAAAAACGGAGGGGAAGGGGCTGTTGCGGAGATGATCGAGATACTTTTAAAAGAAGAAAATATGTATGAGAAGTTTTTAGAATTATGGTAAAAACGCTTTTTTTTATTTTATTATTAGTCACTGTAATGTTTTATCCTATGTTTATTTCGGACAATAAAGTAAAGGTTGGCGATAATCATATGTCTGAAAAAAGACCTGATATAGAATTTGTGGACGGCAGATTTTTTATATATCAAGGAGTGCTGGATAAAAAAGGCGATTTTAATATATTGAATATTTATAAAAAAGAATACATCGCTTTTAAATTGAATGTGAAGGATGTTTTAAAAAAAGAGCATTATTATGCGGATAAAACCGTATTTAAAGATGATATTATTACAGGGCATGATGTAATATATAAAAATACGGATATAGAATTAAGAACAAATATTGCCCGTTATAATAAAATTACAAAAAATTTAAACGGTGGAAAATTCCGGCTGTTTTCAAAAGAGCTTAGAGGATATGGGGATACATTTAAAATAAATGAAAAAAAAGATCTCTTTGCGGAGAATATAATATATTATTTAAAGGTGGATAAATGAAAAAACTTTTTTTAATAATTCTGGTTTGTTTTGCATATGCTGAAGAATTGAAAGTTACAAGTAAATATTTTCATTATGATATGCAGCATAAACAGAGCATATTCAAAAACGATGTCAATGCTACCAAAGGTAAAGACAATATTTTAGCCGATAAAATTATTGTCTATTTTAATAAAAATAAAAAACCGGAAAAATTTATTGCTGACGGAAATGTCAGGTTTATAATTTCCCTTGATCAGAACTCAACTTACAAAGGAATGAGCGACAAGCTTACATATAAACTTCAAAACGGCAATATAATACTTTTGGGAAATGCAAAAATAATTAAAATAGATACGAACGAAAGCGTAAAAGGAAATAAAATAATATTAAACAGGTTTACAAAAAATGCCGAGGTTATAGGCGGTAAAAAACCTGTTGAAATTATTATAAAGGTTAACGAATGAATGTGAAGTTTATAACATCCGCCCCTTCACTCAAAGAAACGATTGAGCCTAATTTTACAGAAGTGGCTTTGCTGGGCAGGAGTAATGTTGGCAAAAGCAGTTTTTTAAATGCTTTTACCAATCATAAAATAGCCAAAACATCCCAGACACCCGGAAAAACCAGACTTATAAATTTTTTTGAAATAACAGATGAGGATAAAAAATATATGCTTGTTGATTTGCCTGGATTCGGGTATGCGAAAGTTTCAAAAAGTATGCTTAAAGACTGGGGTAAAAATCTGGATGAATTTTTGAAAAACAGGTTTAATATAAAACTTTTTATTCATTTGAGGGATGCCAGACATCCGGAATTGGATATAGACAACAGTGTTGACGAATATATAAATTCATTTAAAAGAAAAGATCAGCAGCTGTTAACCGTATTTACAAAAATGGATAAATTAAAACAAAGCGAAATATCAAAACTTAAACAAAAATATCCGGATGCCCTGCTTGTGTCGAATATTAAAAAAAGAGGCTTTGAACTGGTAAGAAAAAAAATAAATGAAATTCTTTGGGGTATGTAATGAATGAGTTTGTTATAAAAAAACCCACTCTTTTTCAGATCGGCGATATTCAAAATGTTGTTGAACCTTTTGTAAAAGAAGGGATTATTTTAAAAAGAGACAACGATGAGGTGGCGACAAATATAAGGTCATATCTTGTTGTGTATGACGGGAAACAGCCCATAGGTGTAGGTGCTTTGCATATTTTTTCGCCTTTTTTGGGTGAGATAAGATCTCTTGGTGTAAAAAAAGATTATCAAAACATGGGTGTTGGTAAATTAATCGTAAACAGTTTTATTGAAGAGGCTTTGGAGCTTGGCTTAAAAGAAGTGCTGGTGTTGACGTATAAAAAGGAATTTTTTGAAAAACTAGGATTTGTTGAAATTGAAAAAGAAGCAATTCCCGATAAAAAAATATGGGCGGACTGTATAAAATGCAAATTTTTCCCAAACTGCAACGAAATAGCTCTAATCAAATATTTATAAAACTGCTGATAGTTTATTTTGTAAACTTTTTTGGCAGTTTTACACCTTTTTGTCCTATAATGCTGGGACTTTTTTTAGTGTGTGAAAGTTTTTTTTTCTCTTTTTTGTTTGTTGTGTTTTTTTCTTATTTTCATAATTTTAATATAGTATATTTTGTGTTTGTTTTTTTAGTAATAAAAATGTTTATATTGGACAGGGTAAAAGATATTATAGACATACATTATCAGGATGCGGTTGCCTTGTTTTTTGTTTATCTGTTTTTGGGTGTTTATTTAGATATTTTTGCAAATATTGAAAAATTTTTGCTGATTATATATCTTATATATAATTATGCTTTTGATCTGATGGTTTTAAGGTTTGTTAAATGCGAACTAAAATCGTATTAGGAATAATTCTCGCATTTTATCTGGCTCTTATATACAGGGTGTATGATCTGAGTGTTGAATCAAATGAAAAATATAATAAACTTTCTTTGAGAAACAGGGAAAAAACTATTCTTATTTCTCCTGTGAGAGGAGTTATTTATGACAGAAACAATAATCCTGCGGCGTATAACGAACTGAGATTTGATATTGCATTAAAAGCCCATTTAGACAGTAATGAACTTTATTCCGCTTTAAACGAGCTTCACAATACATTGAAAGATGTAAATGCCACTAAGCTGGCACAGAAGTATAAAAAAAACAATTCACCTTATAATCACAAACCGATAGTGCTTATTAAGTATATTAATGAAGATGTGATTTATAAAATTCAGCCTTTTTTAAGTCTGGATGATAATATAATAATTACTCCGAGTTATTTAAGAAAATACCCTTTTAAAGATGTGCTTTCAAATATTTTGGGATATGTTTCCAAGGCAAATGTTAATGATCTGCAAAGAAATAAAACAATTGAACTTACACAGATTTCCGGGAAAAGGGGAATTGAAAAATATTATGACAATATTTTACAGGGGACACCCGGAGAAAAAGATGTAATTGTTGATGCAAAAAATGAAACATTAAAAGAAATTTCTTTTAAAAAACCGATAAGTCATAAACTTGTGTTGAGCATAGATACCACGCTTCAAAAAAAAATTTATGAACTTTTGAAAAATGAAAAAAAAAGAGGAGCGGTGGTTGTGATGAAAACCGACGGAGAGATACTGGCTCTTGTTACATATCCGAGTTTTGACAATAATCTGTTTGTAAAAGGCATTGATTTTAAAACATGGAATAAACTGCTTCATAATATTTACAATCCTCTTTTGAATAAGCCGGTAAGCGGACTTTATCCGCCGGGATCCACAGTTAAGCCTGCTGAGGGGCTAATTGCGGCGGCAAGCGCTAAATGGAATCCATGGAAAAAAATAAACTGTCCCGGATTTATAGTAATAGGAAATAGAAAATTCAGAGACTGGCGTTCAGGCGGACACGGAATGACGGATATGGTAAAAGCCATAAAAAGAAGTGTGGATACATATTATTATCAGCTTGGTTTAAAAATAGGAATTGATCATCTGGCAAAAAATCTTAAAAAAATGGGATTCGGACATCCTACCGGTATTGACCTGCCTAATGAAAAAACAGGAATAGTTCCCGATAAGGAATGGAAAATTAAACGTTATCATCAGCCATGGTTTATCGGAGAAACGCTCAATGCAGTTATAGGACAGGGATATTTTCTTGTTACTCCTTTGCAGGTTGCGGTAAATACGGCTCTTATAGCAAGCGGGAAGCTTCCAAAACCTTATGTGGTTAAATATATTGACAATAATAAAACAAAGCCGGTTTTAAAAGATGTTCTTTCCAGGAAAGAAAAAAAATATCTAAGGATTATAAAACGAGGTATGTGGGAAGTGTGTAATGCGCCGGGGGGAACGGCCAAAGACTATCTTAATACCAAGATTACCATTGCAGGTAAAACGGGAACCGCCCAGGTATATTCAATTCCCCAGGAGGTAAAAAAAAGAAAAAGAGAAGATGAACTGGCTTATTTTCACCGCTCTCACGCATGGCTTACAACATTCGGGCCATACAGGCATCCTCAGGTCGTGGTAACGGTTTTGATTGAGCACGGAGGGCATGGAGGACATGCGGCCGGAGGGATTGTAAGTGAAATTTATAACTATCTGCTGGAGAAAGGATATATAAAATTAAGATAGTTCAAACAAGATATTTTGCAAATTCGTTTTTATCATGTTTTCGTGCCTGAAAAATTTCTGAATTTATCATTATCTTACCGCTGTTTTCTCTGGTATAACTCACCATCATATCCGCTGCAAGCTGTTTAATTTCCGACGGGGCGTTTTTTTGGATCAGTCCCGCGGGTCCCGGAAATCCTTTTGTTTGCATTTTATCAAAAATATTTCCCTTATATTCCTGGATATATGGGTTTTCTTCGGCTTTTCTTGATATGATTATTTTAAAGCCTTCAATATTAAAATGTCTTCCGATTTTTAAAATATCTATTTCATCCGGTGTCAGCTGTAATGTTTTTGAAAAATCTTTCAGTCTTTTTGAAAAATTTATATCTGTTAAAAGACAGCCCCCTCCCGGACTTTCCAAATTTTCAAGATTATATTTTTTTGCAAGTTCTAGCTGTGTTTTTCTGTCTCTGCCGCTTATGTCCAATAGCTTTTCTCTGTCAACCCAGCCTTCGAGTTCCGGAACTGTCGGAGGGAGAAGCTTTGCGCTTAACGGCCTTAAAACCAGATTTTGTGCATTTGAAAGTTTATTTACCATATTTAAAGCCGGAAGCCGCTGGCTCATAGGCCTTTGACCTACTACTTCCCCGCTTATTATGAAATCGGCCTTTATTTCTTTCATAAATTCTTTGGCTTTTTTTATCATAAATGCGTGACAGTCTATACAGGGGTTGAAATTTTTTCCGTAACCGTATTTGGGGTTAAATAAGATATTGTTAATATATTCTTCTTTTTTGTCAAGAATGGTTAGATTGATGTTAAGCTGATTTGCAGTTTTTTGTAAATAAGCTGTTTTGTCTTTATTGCTTTCAAACCCCAGATCAATATACACGGCTTCAATGTCAATATTCTGTTCCTGTATCAGCTTTATGCTTAAAACGCTGTCAAGTCCTCCGCTAAATAGTGCTATCGCTTTCAACAAGCTCTCCTTTTTTAAGTTGCAGTATTTTATAGTTCAGTTTTTTTAATTTATGCATTTTTTCATTGCTTGGAATGTTCGGATCGGTTTTCAGTTTTAGTATTTTATTCTGATAATACGGAATCAGCAGTTTGATTATCTGTTTTTTAAGTGTCTGGGGCGTCAGTGATAAAATGTCTTCTCTTAGGACAATATTAAGCAGTTCCGGGGAATCAAAAGCCTCTTTGTAAACCAGTGAAAGTTCATATTGGTGTTTTTTAAAAACGTCAGTGCTTAAATATTCGACTATTTCATCCATTATATGAGGGTTTTCGTATAATGTTTTTATTATTGAGGCTTCCGCTATTTCTATTGTTTTATTGGATGACGGGGAAACGGATTTGCTTCTTACGGTTAACAGTTTTGGTGTGATTTGTAAAAACTGGGCACTTTTTGAAACAAAAGAATCCCTTAATACTTCCGGAAGGGTGAAAATATATTCTTTCAATTCGTCTATTGCCGATTTTTTTTGAACCGGGGAGTTCAGGTCGTATTTGTTTAGAGTGTAGTTAATAATAAAATCCATAAAATTAATCGAATTGTTAAAATAACCGTTTAAGTCGTTATTGTTTTTCACAACATCCGCCGGATCCAGCCCTTCGGGGAACAGAATAACACCTCCTTCGAAAAATGCCCTGAAAAGAAGTTTTGATGCTTTAAGTGCGGCGTTTATACCGGCATTGTCGCTGTCATAAGAAAGCATAATTTTAGCCGAAAGCTTTTTCAGCTGCGGCAGGTGTTCGTTTGTAAGGGCAGTTCCAAGCGTGGCTATTGCGTTTTGAAATCCGGCCTGGTGAAGCATTATTACATCCATATACCCTTCTACGATGATGGCTTCTTTTTTTCTGAGTATGTGTTCTCTTGCAAAATTAAGACCGTAAAATGTTTTGGATTTATTAAATATTTTTGTATTTGTAAAGTTTATGTATTTGGCAGGGTGGTTTGTTATAGTTCTTCCCCCCATTGCTATGATTTTATTGCTGGGGGAAAATATAGGGAAGGTAATCCTTTCTATAAGTCTAGGATAGTCTCCGGAATTGGCTAAAACACCCAGTGAAATAAGATCCTGTCTGTTTAGGTTTGCATTTTTGAAAAACTGAAACTGCTCTTTGCTGTCGGGGGCGTAGCCGAGTGCGAATTTTTCTATTGTTGAATCGTTTATTCCCCTTGATTTAAGATATTTGAACGCTGTTTGGTTTTTGTAAAGCTGTTGAATGTAAAATGAATTTACTTTTTCAAGTGTGTCGGTTTTTACAAAAGAGTTTTCTTTTGTATATTCCAGACGGAAATTATATATATTTGCAAGTTTTTCTATGGCTTCGGGGTATGAGAGTTTTTCAATTTCCATTAAAAACTTAATTGCATCTCCGCTTGCACCGCAGCCGAAGCAGTGATATATCTGTTTTGCGGGACTTACAATGAAACTGGGGGTTTTTTCACTGTGAAAAGGACACAGGGCTGTGTAGTTGCTTCCCTGTTTTTTCAGCTGGACATAACTTCCGACAACATCAACAATATCGGTAATACTTTTCAGGTTTTCTATGGATTCGGATTTAATCATAGTGAAATTATAGTAAAATTTTAAAACAAGTGAGTTTTTAAAAGGAAAAGTATGGATTTTAGAGATCCTCTGTTTAGTGTAATTATGTTTTTTGTTATTGTTTTAATAAGTGTTTTGATTACAGTCGCTCTTGGTAGATTCAGAGAATATTTGAGGGAAAAAAAGCTTGAAGAATTTTTGAAAGACTTCGAATATATAAAAATAGAACAGTTAAAGCTCGATGAAGCTTCCATAGATGCTCTCTATCTTTTGGCAAAAGCATATGAAAAAGAGGGTGATTTTGAAAAGTCTTTAAAGATATATTTATGGATCAGCAAAAATATAAAAAGCACTGAAATTTTAAAGCATATTGCTACACTTTATTTTAAAGCAGGATTTTTGGAAAAAGCCCAAAATACGGTTTATCAGATTTTATCTTCCCGGCCCAGGGATAAAGAAACTCTTAAATTGCTTATTTTAATAAATGAAAAACTCGGAAATTTAAAAGAGATTGTAAATATTCTCGAAATATTTGAAGAGCTTGAAGAATCTTTAATTGAAGAAAAAGCGTATGCCGTTTTTAAACTGGTGCAGAAAAACAGGTGCGATGTGGATTTTTGTGAAGAAATTAAAACTCTGGACGAAGTATATGAAAAGTATCCGTGTATTGAACGGGAATATCTGAAAAGTTTATTTAAGGATAATCCACGTAAAGCGTATGAAAAAATGCCGGCGGAAAAAGTGTATTGTTATCTTGATCTTTTTTGGCACAGAGAAGATATTCCCAAGGAGGAAAAGTTTTTGAATGTGCTAAGTGCGAAACATTTATATGAATGTAAAAAAAAGGCTCCTTTTGAACTTGAGGTTTTAAAACAGTTAAAAGAAAAACTGGCGGATTTGGAATTTGAATATGTATGTAAAAACTGTAAAAATGTTTTTCCTCTTTATTCGACAAGATGTCCTAACTGTCATAAACTATTTAAACATGAGGTGATTTTTAATATAGTTGAGAAAAAGGATTTGAGAGAAATAGAATTTTAGGCACACCTGTAAGCCGGGTTCTGTTTTAGAGAGTATTTATCTAGGCGCACACCTTACGGTGCCGCTCTTGCGAAGGGTAAAAATGCAAGGCTTTACCGTCCCTTCTTGCTGCGGAGTGGGTTTACCGTTCGGAATATGTCGCCATATTCCAGGTGAGCTCTTACCTCACCGTTTCACCCTTGCCTGTGGCTGTAAGCCCATCGGCGGTCTGTTTTCTGTGGCACTTTCCCGCGTCTTTCGACGGCAGCCCGTTAGGCTGACTCCTGCCTTGTTGCAGCCCGGACTTTCCTCTGGTTTTTCCAGCACTCTCCCGGTGTGCCTTCGGAAAATTATATCACATTATTTGCTTTTTTTGTTTTCTTATACAGTTTAATTGAACAGAAATTATAAAAATCTTTTTTTCATTTCTTCCGAAAATACGAGAAAAACTCTTGACATTGTTATTTAAATTTATTACAATTTCATCACCCAAAAAATAATGGGCTGTCGCCAAGTGGTAAGGCAGCGGACTTTGACTCCGTCATTCGGAGGTTCGAATCCTCCCAGCCCAGCCATTTTTGTCGCGGAGTAGAGCAGCCTGGTAGCTCGTCGGGCTCATAACCCGAAGGTCGGAGGTTCAAATCCTCCCTCCGCAACCAAAACTCCGAAATATCACGCATTTCATAGTCTTCTGAAACATATTTATTAAATATATAATATTTGTCTATCAATATATCCAAATCTTCTTCATCATTAAACGGATTATCAAATTCATTAAGTATATTTTGTTCATATTCAAATAATTCACGAGTAGTCATCCTGGACAAAGGTTTACTAGTCTTTGTTAAATCAATATACCTATCAGAATACTGTAAACCAATTAATTCATCATTTTCATTATAAACTTTTATAGGTTCATCTTTTTTCTTCCAAGATAATTTAATAACATCACTTGATTTTGTATAAACCTGTTCAGATTTAGACCAAACACAACAAGAACCGATAATATCATCATTATAAAATATTTCAGTAATTTGCCTGGTAACAGGCTCCATATAATATTCAATTTTACCGGATTTCACCAAATACGACAATTCATCAAGAGAATACATACCGTTAAATTTTCGATACAAATCTATCCGGACAAAATTCCTAGACATAGAAAACCTACGAATTCCCCAACGAATATACCAAAGAGCAAGAGGAGAATATTTAAAAATTTTAGTATTTTCAAATCTGTAATCATCAATGTTTTTTAAAATATACTTAATCATATAATTCACAGGATTAATAATATCAGTATCAATTTTCCCCTGAGGTTCAGGAAACTTTAACTTAAATGCAGCAATAAAAGAAGAAATGAATTCTTTTGGAAGATAAAACATTGCATGTAAATGTGGAGTGCCGGTTTTATGAGGTTCAATAACTTTAAAATATAATCTTTTGTTTTTAGGAATAGATTTAAAAACACGAGTATCTAAAATTGATTTAAAATATTTAGATAATACTACAACTAAATCTTTGGGCGTTAAATCAACAAAATCAGAATTAAAATTATTATTTTTTGCTTTTACTTCTTTTCCGTTTTTTAATGTAATCATTTTATATTTATGATATTCACCAGGCAAAGTTAAAGTAATAAAAACAGGTTGTAAATCAGAAGCCTGGGCATAATGAAACTGAGAATAAATACGGTGTTTTATTTCACTAATATAACGGTGCGGATTAACATACCAATTTGAAACAATCTGAGATAAAACAGCATCACGACCGTCAGGTAAAGTAATAAAACGATTATCAAGATAAAACTTTGCTCTTTCAATTTTTTCAATAGAAAACTGAATATCATCTTTTTTTAATCCGTAATCATATTTATATCTTCCAAATTTGTCTAAAACTTCCATAATATTCATTTTTAAACCCCCTTAAATTTTTGTGTCCGAAATAACTTAATAAATGGCCAAGAGGCAAAAACACCCCTCCGCCTTGCGGTGCGTCCTCACGGGCGCTCCTCAGGCGTTTTGGTGTTTTTGCGATAATCTTCAAATATTGATTGTATAATTATCATTTTGCCTCCTCAAACAGTTCTTCAATTTCAAATAAATTTTTTCTTAAGGCACACTTTAAAATGTGTTTTCCAAGCTTATAATTCACTTCATTCCTGATTAACTGCTGTTTTCTGACGCCCTTGTATTTTGATAAATCAAATCCTTTAAAAGAAAATACTTTTACATATTCTATTTTTTTATCTTTTTCCGTCTTAAACGAGTCTATTGTAAAGTTACACCAAAACAAATGCCTGTCTAACTCATAATTAGGACGGATAAGCGGCTCATAATACGGGTTGACGTTTTCAACCGCCCATTTCCCCTTATAATAATTCTGCAGAAAAATAATAATTTGATACAAACTCATATCCGGATAAACAGGTTTTGTTTTGCCTATATCGCACCCGAATTTTCTAATTCTCGAATGTGACTGACAGGGCGGGGAAGCCCAGATAAAATCGAATTTATCGTAATTTTCAAGCAGATATTCCTTTGCATCCGCTACTACTACATTGTCATTCGGAAATCTGTCCTTGTAAATTTGTGCAATTTTTTCATAAAGCTCCACCGCAGTTATTTCAAAATCACCGAGTTCATCCCAGTAAACACGGTTTCCGCCTATTCCTGAATATAAATTTAAGATTTTCTTTTTACTAAAATAAGCCATTGCTATTTCCTTTTAAAATAATTCGTTGAAATATAAAAACTAAAACTAAGATCTTCAACAGATTTTTTGTTTTTTTGAAATAAAATGCCAATAACAGGAATGTCTTTTAATACAGGAACACCGCTTTTTTCATTGATTTTAGTAACAGTTCTAAGACCTGCAATAAGATAACCGCTTGACTTTTTTGTAAGCTGAACATGCGTGTTAAAATGCTTTGTATCAGTTATAGGTTTGTCCTGGTTATATGAAATTATGTTTTCAACAAATATATCCATATCAAAATCAATAGACTGTTCGGTAATAAAAACATTTTTTATATAAATTTTAAGTCCTATATCTTTATATTTTAAATCAGTTTGCGTTACTGGATTACCGTCTTTATCAGTTGTAACGGATTTAGTAACAAACGGGATAGAATGCACACTTTCAAGCGTATAATTACTTGAATCAATAAGTAATATTGTAGGTTTAGAAATAGTTTCAGCTGCACCTTTTGAATTTAAAAAACGAATAAAAGTAGAAAAATTATTTGTTACAGAAGAGCTGACAGTGGCAGTATCAGTCACTAAATCAAATAAAAAAGAAGAATGAAAAGGACTTTTTATATTAAGATTAGTTCCTATTTCTTTTGCTTTTTTATTATTTATAACAGTAATAAGAAAATTAATATTAGCTTTTTTGTAAGAGTTTTGCAAATGAGAAATGGCGGTTTTTATTTTATAATAATCAACTGCAGGACAAGTTATTAATAATCTGTTTTGAAAAATTTGATACTTATAATTAGAATAAAAATTCTTTAAATAATCACTTAAAACTTTTTTTGGAACAAAATTAAATCTGATTACAAAATTTTCTAACTTCGGATTTTCTTTTTTTACATGTTTTTTATAAATTAAAAAAGTAGAATTATCAATAATTTTGTAATCAAGATTTTTAGATTTTAATATAGTAAAAAATGCAGAAAGAAGAGCTTTATTAGTCATATTATCAGTTGGCATAAAAACACTAAAATTTGTCGGAACATCTTCGGAAATAACTATATTTTTATTTACATTATAAGAAACATAATTACAAAACGTAGCAAAATCAGCCTGTTTTAAATCATAAGCAAAAACACTATTTACCAGAATTAAAAGGAAGAACACTATCTTTTTCATCTTTTTTACCCCCATAAGCGTTTTGATTAGGATTGAATTTTGATAAATCTAAATTTGTTGCAAGATAAACTATTTTTCCATAAGAAGTTGAAATTTCATAAAAAATTTTTGAATCAGATATTTGTGGTAATGTCTTTATAAAAAAATATGAAACAGTAAATTGATTATTTACAATACATTTTAATTTAAAACACTGCAATTGATAAAAAAACTGACAATCAGATATATCATCTTCTATAACAGCTTTATTATATTTTTTCTTTGGAATATCAGAATGTGGATTTTTATTATGATTATTTGAATTATTTGAAAAATGTTTCACATTATTAGAATTAGAAGAATTATCTAAATAAGATTTTTGATAAAAATAAAAAACTAAAGAAAGAACAATAAAAAGAGAAACAGAAAATATCAAAAATCTTAATATAAAATTAGGAGATTTAACAACATCACCAGAATGATATAATTTAATAACATCAGGATTAAACTTAATTTTTTCAGTTTTAGCTTTTGAGGCCTTAGTCATTCGAGAATCAATAAAAACATTATATTTAAAAATCTTTTTATTTAATCTAAGAGAAGAAGGAACAGCACGATAAAAATACTCAGCAAGAGGTTTATATTTTCTTTCAATTAAAGATAAATTTTGCGTAATTAAAAAAATATCCTGATATAAATGTCTATGATAAGTTAGCCACCAAACAAGAATATCATCTTTCGTTTGAAAAAAATTATGTGCTTCATCAATAACAAATAAACATTTATATAAACGAAGCTTTTTAGCCTCTTCAATTAACTGTTTATCATTATATTTTTTATGTTTATAAAAATCATATAAAATAGTTAATTTTGATTTAAAATCATCAAAATCAAAAGGTAAAACACATTTATCAACCATAGTAAAATCAAAATTTGTAATATTGTTATAACAAAATAAATACGAATCACTTTTCTTTTTAGATTTCAAACCAAAATGATCATAAATATGCTTAACAGCTTTATAAGTTTTTCCGCTTCCTGGGACACCAGTCAAAAACAGCAACATATTACATTCCTAAAAGAACACCAAGCTTAAACATTTCATCAGAAATTGTTTTCATAGCCCAGCGAGTAAAACTAAACAATTTAAAAATAAGCATAAAAATTAAAATAGAATACAATTCATTAAAAAACATTGTTAAAACAACATCAAGACCAGCACAATGCAATAAATGAAAAAAACAAGATAAAGCAGTATTAGAAAAACTTTGTTTTAAAGAATCAAAAATAGAATGTATTTTATTGTAAACATATAAAAGAGAAGTTATAATAAAAAAATAAAAAGAAAAAATTAAAGTTATTGTAGAAGAAGTAAAGAAAAATTGAAATCCCAAAATAACAGGCTTAGATAAAACTTTTTTCCATAAAGCAGCAATAAAACCAACAATAGCTACTAAAGCCTCAATAATATAAGCCATTTTTACTCCTTAAACATATGCTTAACAGCAAACATAATTAAAAATATATTTAATATTAAAGTAACAACAAAAGTTAAAATAGGGGAAAGCGTTTGCAATGGAGAACATAAATCAAAATTAATTTTTTTACCCCAAATCTGCAACTCAAAACATTTTTCAGAAGAACCAATATCAGTAAAAGATAAATCCATCTTTTTATTTGAATCAAAAAGTGTTTTTAATTCATTAAACTTATCTTTTATAGAGTTAAAGTCCTTTTTAACATTGTCAGAAGCCTTAGAATATTGATCTAAAGCCTCAGTAATAATAGAACCGTCATATTGAGAAGAATTTGATTCAGGTGTCATATTTTTAAGATCATCAAGCTTTTGATTAACAGAGTCAAGTTTGTCTTCAATACCGCTGGTATCAACATTTACTTTAACATTAACATTGTTTCCTGAAGAACCTGAACCGGAACTTGAATTATCACAACCTTGAATACAAGTTGAGCCGTCCATATGATATTCTAAAAAACAATTATCATATGTGGGATAAGTAATTTTACGACAAAGAAAACCATTTTTATTATAAGAAGTCTCTTGAAAACCAATAGGTTTATGTTCCTTTAAATAACAAGGATTAGGACAGGTATTATTAGAATCATTAGAAGAATTATTACCAGTAGAACCAGAACCATTGCCAGAATTATTACCGGTAGAACCACCACCAGTTGTGTTATTATCGTTTGAACCAGAACCACCAGCATTACCAGGATTATTACCAGAAGAACCACCACCAGTTGTGTTATTATCGTTTGAACCAGAACCAATATTAGAAGAATTATTATCAGAATTATTATTTTCATTGTTATCTGGAATTTTACACATATCAACACTAAAATCAGAAGAGAAATTTACATTTAAAGAACCGTCAGCGTTTTGATGACAAGAATAACTACCGTCTTTTAAAGTTCCATCATGTGCAGAACAATAATCAGAAAGCATTTGTGTAATTTCTTCACACGATTTACAAGTTATAGTAATCTCACCAGTATCAGGATCACAAAATTCATTTTGAACCCAATCAAGTGAACCGCATTTTTGTATCGCTTGCTGATCTAATTCATCTGAAGATGGACACTGAGGAATATTCTCACACTGTTCGGTTGAAGAATTGTATCTCTGTCCTTCTGGACAAAGAATTTCATGGGTTTCGGTATTTATCCAAATTTTTTGAGATTTTGAATATTCGTATCCCTCTCTTTTTAAACAATACATATAATTACCTTCCCAAAATCCAGCAATATCGGGTGTATATGGAGTATGGTCCCAAGAGCATTTGCGAAT
>Ga0256837_1000781_pt1 | contig 24913 bp, 21 predicted proteins | sample 4562384metaG_FD_185976 | JGI IMG/M metagenome (GOLD analysis project Ga0256837, IMG submission 185976) | Hydrothermal vent microbial communities from Guaymas Basin, Mexico - 4561-384 | ecosystem: Environmental > Aquatic > Marine > Hydrothermal vents | place: Mexico: Guaymas Basin | collected... | reverse complement strand
CTAGAAAAAGATGCAGCAAATGTTGATAATATATTATTAACTCACTCTCACATGGATCATATTGCAGATATACCTTTTGTAATAGATGTATTCTTTTCAAATAGAAAAAAAACTTTAAATATTTATGGAACAAAACATACATTAGAAAATATAAAAAAACATGTTTTAAATTGGGAAATATGGCCAGATTTCACTACTATTCCTTTAATGAATAGCGATACTATGGCTATAACTTTAGTTGAAATTGAACTAAATAAAGAGTTTAAAATAAATAATTTAAATCTAAAAGCAATAAAAACTAACCATACAGAAGGCTCTTGTGGTTATGTTGTAGAAAAAAATAATAATGCAATATTTTTCACTGCTGATACTACAGTTTGTCATACAATTTGGGAAGAGGTAAATCAAAATAAAAAAATAAACTCTGTAATTGTTGATGTTTCTTTTACTTCAAACTATAAAGAACTTGCACTTGAAAGTAAACACTTTACTCCAGAGCTATTAAATGAAGATATTAATAAAAATCTAAAAAGAGATGATGTACAAATATTTATCAATCATCTTAAACCATCGTTTATACCAAAAATAGAAGAAGAACTTCAAAATAGATTTAACGGTATGCTAAAAGGTGGTTGTATTTTATATGATGGTGATCAAATAGATCTTAGAACTTTAAATATTACAAAAAATTTATCTAAGCATGAAAGAGATAAACAACATATAAACCAACTAATAGAGATTGGTCATTCATTAACAAGTGAAAATAACTTTGATGCATTACTAGAAAAAATACTTCTAGGTGCAAAACAACTATCTCATGCAGATGGTGGAACATTATATATATTTAATGAACAAACTAGATCACTTGGCTTTAAAGTTGTACAAACAGATTCATTAAATATAAAAATGGGTGGAACCTCTTCTAAAATAACATGGGAAGATGTAAAACTATATAAAGATAATGGAGATAAAAATACTCAACAAGTTGCAGCTCTTTGTGCCTTAAATGGTGAGCTTATTAATATTGCTGATGTTTATGAAGCAGAAGGATTTAACTTCGAAGGTACTAAAAAGTTTGATGAAGGAACTGGATATAGAACTAAATCTATGTTAGTTGTACCTATGAAAAATCATGAAAATGATATTATTGGAGTTTTACAATTATTAAATAAACAAGATAATAATTATAATATTTGTGAGTTTACTGATGCTGATGAAAATATAATACTATCTATGGCATCACAAGCAGCAGTTTCACTTACAAACACTCAACTTATAAGTGATCTTGAGACATTACTTTTAGATTTTATTAAATCAATTGCTGATGCTATTAATGAAAAATCAAAATATACAGGTGGTCATATCAATAGAGTTGCAGAACTATCAACACTTATTGCAAATAAAATAAATGAAGATAGATCTGGCCCTTTTAAAGATATATATTTTACTGAAGATGAATTAAAACAAATAGATATATCTGCTTGGATGCACGATATTGGAAAAATTACAACACCAGAATATGTAGTAGATAAATCTACTAAACTTGAAACTATTTATGATAGAATAAATGAGATTATAGTAAAAGCTGAAGTTATAAAAAGAGATTTAGAGATTGAGTACTTAAAAAAATCTTTTAAAACTACCAATGAAAAAGAGTTACAAAGATTAGAAAATAAATTTAAAAAAGATGTAAAATATATTGAATATTCAGTTGAATATCTAAAACAATCAAATAATGGAAGTGAATTTGTAAGTGATGAAAATATCAAAAAAATTCAGGAATTAGCAGAACATAAATTAATAATTGAAGGTAAAGAGGTAAATCTTTTAACTGATAATGAATTATATAATCTATCTATTAGAAAAGGTACCTTAACAGAAGAAGAGAGAGTTATTATTAATAATCATGTTATTGTATCATACAATATGCTTGAAAAATTATCATTCCCTAAATATCTAAAAAGAGTACCTGTTATTGCTGGATCTCATCATAAAACAATATCAACAGATAAAAATGGAAGACATGGTGGATATGGAGCTGAAGAGATTATGTCATTACCTATGAGTATTGAAGATAAAATTTTAGCGGTTGCTGATGTATTTGAAGCAATAACTGCTAGTGATAGACCATATAAAAAACCAAATACTTTAAATCAATCATTAAATATAATGTCTGCAATGGTAAAAGAAAATGCTTTAGATAAAGATATTGTAAAATATTTTATCGATAGTAAAATATATCAAGAGTATGCTAAATTAAATTTATTAGAAGAGCAATTAGATGATGTAACTGTTAAAATAGATTAAATACTTTAATCTATTTTATATATCCTAAATCTATTAATTTATTGTAGATTTTACTTACTATCTCTCCACCTGCAGATCCACCATGACCACCATGTTCTACTAAAACTGTTACTACATATTGAGGCTTATTAAATGGAGCATAAGTTGTAAGCCAAGCATGAGATCTTTTAAAATATTTTAAATCACTCTCTTTCATTCTTTTTTTCTCTTCTTGAGGGATACCAACAACTTGAGCTGTACCAGTTTTTCCTGCAATTTTTATTTTTGATTTTACATACTTTGTTGCAGTTCCACCTTTTGCATTTATAACATCGTACATACCTTTTTGAATAAGTTTTAAATCACTTTTTTTAATATTTAAATTTGTACTTTGTATTAAACTGTCATCTTTTTTAAAATGTGGTCTAGGAAGTTTTCCATTTGCCATAGATGCTGTATATCTTGCTATTTGCATAGGAGTTACAGCTATAAATCCTTGACCAATAGATGATACTACAGTTTCACCAATATACCAAGGTTGATTATACTTTTTATTTTTCCATAATTTATTAGGATTAACTCCTCTAAATTCATTTGGCTGATCAACACCAGTTTGTTTTCCAAAACCAAATTTATCTAAAGTTTTTGATATTTTATTGATTCCAATTTTTAAACTACCTTTATAAAAAAAGTCATCACAAGACTCTCTAATAGCTTTTCTAAAATCAGTTTTACCATGTCCATAATGTTTCCAACATCTAAATTTTCTTTTTCCTAATTTAATAACTCCACTACAATAAACTTTAAAACTTGGTTTTATATCATTTTGTAAAAAAGATATTGCTGTACCCATTTTAATTACAGATCCAGGTGGATATAAACCATTTACAAGTTTATTTGTAAAAGGATGATTTAAATCAGTCCTAATCTCATCCCATTTTTTATTACTAATTCCATTTACAAAAATATTATTATCAAACTCAGGATAAGATCCTGCACTTAAAATTTCACCTGTTTTGATATCCATAACAATTACTGCACCAGCTTTATCTTTAAATAAATTGTGGATATATGTTTGAAGTTCTATATCTATAGTAGTTTTTATATCATTAGATTTACTTTTTACTTCATCTAACTCTTCAACTACTTTATAATAAGCATTTACCTTTACAGTTTTTTTACCTAATGTTCCTTGTAAAACTTTATTATAATATCTTTCTAATCCACTTCTTCCTATACTCTTATAATGTATTTCATCTTTATTTTTTAAAATATCTTTTTTATTTACTTTTCCAGTGTAGCCTAAAACATGTGCTGCTATATCTTTATATGGATAATACCTTTTTCCTGATGATTTTATTTGAACAAATTCATTTGTACTAAATTGTGAATAGTGAGGAAAAAATTCATCATATCCAATATGATCAACTACTGTTATATAATCATGTTTATAAACACTATCATTTTTTCTATACTCTTTATATAGTTTTTCATATGTATATTTAGGAAAATATTTATTTATTTTATGTAATATTCTTTCTAAATCTTTTTTATATTTTATTTTTCTCATATGTGGTTTAATAAGTATTGCGAAACCTATTTTATTTTGAGCTAGAATTTTTCCATTTCTATCTAATATTGCACCTCTTGGAGCTACTTCATATTTTGTTTTTATATAATTTTTTTTAGATAACTCCTCATAATAAGTATTTGATTTAATACTTAAAGAATAAACTCTTATTAATAATAATAAACAAACCAATATAACAAAATAAATTATTAATTTAACTCTCATATAAAACTCACAATCAATATATCTAATATACAATTAAATAAAATTTTAGATATTAAAATATTGTCTATTTCACTATTTATAGTAAATAAGAAAAAAACACCAACATAAAATATTATATTTAATAATCCATAATATAATATTTTTGACTCTAAATAATTACCAATTTTAGGAACTATAAAGGTATATATAAAAAATGACAATAACGATAAAGATCCTATAGCTAAGCCATTTGAAATCTCTATAAATATAAATGATAATATAATAAAAAATAAAAATCTATAATGTTTAAAACTAATACTTTGAATAAAAGATACAAATACTAAACCTGCAAAAAATAAAGTAATAAAATGTATAGACAAAATTACATTTGAAAAAAACACAATAAATGTTATAAATAAAATAGAAAAAATATTAGATAAAAAATATATTCTTGGCATTAGAACTTCCGAACTTGATCATATCCAGCTATAAATCTAAATGTTAATAAATTTTCTAATATAGCAAAAATAACAATAAAATTTATAAATGAACTTCCACCATATGAAAACATTGGTAATGGTAATCCAACAACAGGTGCATAACCTATAACCATAAGGATATTAACACTCATATCAAAAAATAACAATAACCCTACTCCACTTGCAAAAACATTTATTATATAATCTTTTTGAAAATAAAAATTCATAAATAATAAATAACATATCAGTATAGCATATAAAAATATAACAACACTAGCACCTATAAATCCAAATCTTTCTACTAAATAAGCAAATACAAAATCACTTGTTGCAATTGGTAAAAATTTCAACTGTGTTTGAGTTGCTTCTTCTTTTTTTTGTCCTAAAACTCCACCTGAACCAATAGCAATTATTGATTGTTGGACATGGTAACTAGGCTTTTCTGATATAAAATCGTGTATCCTTTTTTTTTGATAATCTTTAATTAAATATGTATAAATTAAAGGTGAAGATATCCCTAGAACTAATATTATTGTAACTATAATTTTAAGCCTAATTCCAACAATAAATAATATACCAAAACCTACAAATAATAAAACTAATGCCGTTCCTAAATCTGGTTCTTTTGCAATTAATAAAAATGGTAAAATAATATAAAAAGCCATTTTTGTAAACATTTTTATATCATATCCATCTTTGGGTGGAGGATCTCTATATACTAAATATGCCATCATAAGTATAAATATAGGTTTAAATAGTTCTGATGGTTGAATTGTAAGGTGTATAAATGGTATAGAAAGCCATCTAGTAGCCCCTAGTTTAGTGGTACCTACTACTAATACTGCTGTTAATAATAATATACCTATCCAATATAAAATAGGTATAATATGAATAAATCTTCTAATAGGTAATAAAAATACTACTACAAATGATATCAAAGAGATTGAAAAATATAATAGCTGTTTATTTGCTAACATTGTACTTATTTCACCCACTAAAAGGTGTGATAAAAATATTAAAGGTAATATCATTAAAATCAGTTCATAATTAAAATGTGTTATAATTCGTTTATCAAAAAAATACATACTGAAAGAATAGCTAAATATGACTAAAACCTTTATTGCAGATGAGTGCATAAGACTTGATAAATTTTTAAGTAAAAAGCTCAACCAAAACCGAAACCAAATAGAACAACTAATTAAAAAAGATTTTGTAAAAATCAAAAATAAACAAAATGTAAAAACAGGACTTAGACTACAACTAAATCAAGAGATAACTGTAACATTGCCACAAATAGAACCATCTAAACCTAAAGAGGTAGATTTTGATATTGAAGTACTTTATGAAGATGATGTTATTCTTGTAATTAATAAACCAAGTGGTGTAATAGTACATGATGCTCCAAGTGTAAATGAACCTACACTTGTAGATTGGCTTAAAAAATATGGAATATCTCTATCTACTATTAGTGGAGAAGAAAGACATGGTATTGTTCATAGACTAGATAAAGGTACAAGTGGTGTTTTAGTTATTGCAAAAACAAATGAAGCTCACGTTGAACTTTCAAAGCAACTTGAAGATAAAACAATGGGAAGATACTATCTAGCTGTAATTGATATCCCATTAAAAGAAAATATTATTATAAATAAACCAATATATAGAAGCCCAAACAATAGACTAAAAATGGCAGTTGTTCCAAATGGTAAAGATGCTAAAACAGCATTTTGTAAATTAATTTCAAATAAAAATACTCAAGATAACTCAAAAAAATATGAACTAATTTGTGCAAAACTTTTTACAGGACGAACTCATCAAATAAGAGTACATCTTGAGTCAATCAATAGACATATTCTAGGTGATACTTTATATGGTTTTAAGGGCAATGATAGTAGTATCTCTAGAATTTATCTACACGCTTATTGTTTATATTTAGTTCATCCAAATACTAAAGAGACTTTAAAAATTGTAGCAAATATTCCAAATGACATGAATAGCCTAATAGAACAAAATTTTGATAAGGAAATTATAAATGAAAAAATATCTAAAGAGTACATTACTAATTGTTTTACTGACACTTCTAGCTGGATGTAGTACAAACAATTTATCAACATCTTCTTACAAAGATAATATTGATAAAAATTTACCAACTATAGATGCCCATAGTTTAAAAACTATCTCAGATGCAAATGCAATTGCATTAGAGTGGAAAGGATATGATAGTGACAATGTATCTGGTTATAATATTTATAGAAAATTATCAAATTCTAATACTAATGAGATAAGTAAAATTGCTACACTTAAAAATAAATATATCTCACACTATGTAGATACAAAACTAAAAGAAGAAACAGAATATTTATATGCAATGGCTGTTGTTGGGAAAAACAATAAACATTCAAAATTATCTAACTTTATAAAAGCTAAAACATTAGGAAAAATAGAGTCAATAAGTTTCTCATTGGCTATTAGTAATCTTCCTAGACAAGTAAAAATATTATGGAGACCTCATACTAATCACTCTGTAGAATACTATATAATTCAAAGAACTGATAGTACAAAACAAAAATGGGAAACTATAAAAAGGGTAAAACATAGACTAAGTGCAGAATATATTGATACAAATTTAAAAGATAATTATACTTACAAATATAGAATTATATCTGTGACATTTAATAATATTGTTTCAAAACCTAGTTATCCAATACAAGCAACAACAAGAGCTCTCCCAAATAGTACAAAAGAGATTACTGCTACTAATAATTTAGCTAAAAAGATTGTTCTAAAATGGAAAAACTTAGATGATGATAATATTGCTGGGTATAATATTTTTGTAAGTACAAATGCAAATATGTACTATAAAAAAATTGGCAGTACTAAAAAAGGTGATAATGTATTCGTACACAATGTTGGAAAAAATAATGCTACAAGGTATTATAAACTAGCTTCTTTTGATAAAGATGGATTACAAAGTGATATTAGAACTTTAAAAGCAGTAGTAGGAAGAACAATAGATATCCCTAAAGCTCCTAGAGTAACTTTAGCAGTTATCAAAGGTGGTACAGTGATAATAAACTGGAAAAAATCTGATAATAGAGCTGTATCTTATGTAGTTGAAAAATCTATTAAGAAAAACCTATTTCAATCAGATATAAAAGTTTATCAAGGGATTAAAAATACTAGATTTGAAGATAGTGATATAAAACCAGGTGTTGAATATAAATTTACAGTTCAAGCTGTAGATAAAGATGGATTATTATCTAAAAAAACAGATCCTATAACTTTATCAATCCCTGAAAAAAAGGTTAAGTAGTATATGCCACATTTACTTTGTTCTAAACATAGCGATATAAAAACACCATCGCAAATCAATGGTATAAAGTTTAACTTTATTGCTAAACATAAACTTGAAGACAAAATATGTGTAAGTACTGAAGATAAAACTTTTTTACTTACAAAGCAAGAAAAAGATGGCAAAAATCTTATAAAAATAGATCAAGCTACAAGAGTTACTCCTATTAGCATTGCAAAAAAAGCTTTAAATGCTTATGGTGAAATTTGTGAAGGTGAAATCTTATTTTCAAACACTTCTAATAACGATAATAAACTTGAACCAAAAAAAGAGTATCTAAAAGATATTTCATACTTTATTGATGAATTTAAAACTACTAAAGAGATCTGTATAGAGGTTGGATTTGGTAGTGGTAGACACTTATTATATCAAGCACAACAAAACCCTGATATCCAATATATAGGATTAGAGATACACACTCCATCAATTGAACAGATGTTAAAACAAGTAAAGATATTAGGTCTTACAAATGTATATGCTATAAATTATGATGCTAGATTATTTTTAGAATTTATGCAATCAAATAGTATATCTAGAGTATTTGTACACTTTCCAGTACCTTGGGATAAAAAGCCTCATAGAAGAGTAATGAGCAAAGATTTCATCGATGAATGCTTAAGAGCTTTAAAAGTAGATGGTTCACTAGAACTAAGAACAGATAGCCCTAAATATTATGAATATAGTAAAGAACTTTTAGAATCATATACAAACAATAAACACACTATAGTAAAAAATCAAGATCTTGCAATATCAAGTAAATATGAGGATAGATGGAAAAGACAAGGTAAAGATATATGGGATTTAACTATTTATAGCAATGAGATCTCAAAGGAGATAAGTTTACAAAAAGATTTTTCATTTGATATAAAAAATAAAATTGATCTTTTAAAATTAGAAGATAGATTAGATTTTAGTTCAATTGTAAAAGATAATTATTTTGTACACTTTGATAAGCTTTATATAAAAGATGAAAATTTAGCACTTTTAAGTGTTACTATGGGTAGTTTTACAAAACCTCTTAGTATATTTATTATATTTCAAGATAATAATATAAGCTACTTTCAAACAAAACCAATACCAACTAGCCCAAATCATAATGCACATAAACTAATAAATACTTTATTAAATGAGGCTTCATGATGATTTTAGCAAATAATATATGTTTAGGTTATGATAATAAAAAAAATATTATTCAAAATGCAAAATTTAAAATAAATAATAAAGATTTTGTATTTATAACAGGATCAAGTGGTAGTGGAAAATCAACACTATTAAAATCATTTTATTCTGATATAAAATTAAAAAGTGGAACATTACTAGTAAATAAATTTGATCTAAATAATATTCAAAATACAGAACTTAAAAAACTTAGAAAAAGTATTGGTATTATATATCAAGATTATAAACTAATCAAAGAGTATACTGTGGAAGAGAATATTATGTTACCATTGAAAATAAATGGTTATAGTGATAAACTTTCACGTGATCAAGCACATAAATTACTAAAACATGTAAAGTTACCAAATAAAGCAAAATGCTATCCTGATGAACTAAGTGGTGGAGAACAACAAAGAGTTGGAGTTGCAAGAGCATTATCACATAATCCTCAACTAATCTTAGCAGATGAACCAACAGGAAATCTTGATGACTATTCTGCTGATGTTATATGGAACTTATTAAAAAAAGCAAATGAACAATTAGGTATTGCTGTTGTTGTTGTAACACATAGAATTCCAGATAATTTTGGACTATCTTTTAGAAAATTTTCTATTAGTGCAGGAGAAGTATATGAATCTTAAAAGATTTATCTCTTTTACAATCCCTTTGGTTGTAATGTTATTTACTTTTGCTATGTATTTATCTATAAATAAAATTGTAAAATCTTATGAAACTAGCATAAATAATGATTATTCAATTATTTTAGTATCCTCTACTCCTATTATTAAATCAAATTTAACATCACTTAGTGGATTAGATATAAAATCTATAAATCATCTAAAAAGAGGAAAGATTTTACAAAACTTTAAAGATGAAGTATCAACAGGTACTTATAAACTACTTGAAAAGAAATTACCATATTTTTATACTATAAACTTAGATAAATTTCCAACTAGTTCAAAATTAAAAGAGATAAAAGAGAAATTAGAAAAAATAAAAGGGATAAAAAGAGTTGAAACATTTTCTAAAAACCATGATAATGTTTATTCTTTATTCTTATTAGTAAAATCTGTAGTAGCTATACTATTTTTATGTATAATAATATTTACTTTTTTAATTATGCTAAACAATGTAAAAATATGGTTTTATGAACATTCAAATAGATTATCTATTATAAAGCTTCATGGAGGAAGTATATATTATGGAGCAAAACCAATTATAAATATAGCGATTATATCTAGCGTATTGTCTAGTATTTTTGTAATATTAATAGTATACTTTTTAAAAGAAAATCTTTCTGAAATATTACAACCTGAATTATTAAATGTAGTTTCAAAAAACTTAACAGATTTTACAAATTTAGAGATTGCAAGCGTATTTATAATCTCATTAGTGATATCATTTACAACTGTATTTGGAATATTACTTAAACATAGACTAAAATAAGAAGTTAAATTATTATGAGATACTTTTTACTTTTTACTTTATTTTTTGTTACTACTTTTGCATCTAGTATTGATAAAAAAATACAACTAAATAGCACTATATTAAAAAAACAATCTATTTATAAAAAAAGAACAACTCAAGAGATAAAAAAACTTGCTCGTGAAATAAAAAATGAAGAGAATGCTTATCTTAATATAAAAAAGAAATTACAAAAAGTATCAAATGATTTAGAACTAAATAAAAAAAGATTAAAAAAAGCACTAGATACTGTATCTTATATAGAAAAGCAATCATCACAAGTAAAACAAAATACAAAAAAAACTGAAGAGAAATTAGTAAACTCTATTATTGAAAACTATAGTATAACTCTTGGTAAAGGTATAATCAACAAAGAATCTTTAGATGATATAATCAATAAAGAGAAACTTGACATTATTTTAGATGACTCAAAAGATAAAATATTAAAATCAAATATAAAATATTTTCAACTTCAAAATGATAAAAGAAAAAATGATTTAAAACTAAAAAAACTTTTGAAATTTATAAAAGAACAAGAGAAACAAAAACTTGAATATAAAAAACTAACAAAAAAATTAGCTACATCTGTAAATAAGCTAAAACAAAAAAATAATAAATACAAAAAAAGATTAGAACAAATAGTAAGTAAACAAAATAAACTGAGTGATCTACTAGGAAATCTAAAAATATTAAAAGTAAAAGAGACAAAAAGATTAAAACTTAAAAAACTAAAAGAGAAGTTAGCAAAACAAGAGAGGTTAAAAAAACAAAGATTAAATTCTAAGAAACCTACTAAAGATATAAAAATAAAAAATAATAATAACAAGAAACATACAAAAGTAAGAAATATTGGATCTTCTGTTAAAGGGATCAAAATAGCATCATATAAAGGTGTTAAAACAAGAGCTCCTTTAAAATCATACACAATAACAAAAAAGTTTGGTAAATACTATGATCCAATTTATAAAATTGAGCTATTTAACGAATCTATCTCAATGAGATCAAAAGTTAAAAATGCTAAAGTTTATAGTGTCTTAAAAGGTAAAGTGATCTATGCAAAAAATAATGCAGGAACTTTAGGTAATGTTGTGATTGTAAAACATTCTAATGGCTTACATACAGTATATTCACAATTAAGTAATATACCAAGATCACTTAAAGTGGGTAAATGGATACCAAAAGGTTATGTAATTGGAAGAGTAAATAGAACTTTAGTATTTCAAGCAACAAAAAACAATAGGTATATAAACCCTATTCAATTATTTAAATAAAACAAAAAAGGAAGACTATGAGAGCATTAGCATTATTTAGTGGAGGGTTAGATTCAACTTTAGCTATGAAACTAGTTGTAGACCAAGGTATAGAAGTAATAGCAGTAAATGTAAATACAGGATTTGGATCAACAAAAGATAGACTAGAACATATGCAAAGTATGTGTGATCAAATTGGTGCCAAATTAGAGATTTTGGATCTAAGAGAAGAATACTTAGATGAAGTATTATTTGATCCTAAGTATGGATATGGAAAGACATTTAATCCTTGTATAGATTGTCATGGTTTTATGTTCAGATATACAGGTAAACTTCTTAAAAAATATGATGCTTCATTTATGATAAGTGGTGAGGTTGTAGGTCAAAGACCAATGAGTCAAAACAAAGAAGCTATGGGTAATGTTGTAAGACTTAGTGAACATGATGATTTAATAGTAAGACCACTTAGTGCTAAGGTATTACCTATTACAAAGCCTGAGCGTGAAGGTTGGATCAATAGAGATAAACTTATGGATATTACAGGAAGAAGTAGAGCTCCTCAGCTTCAAATGGTAAAAGATATAGGTTTAGAAAATTTTGAGCCACCAGCAGGTGGATGTTTACTTACAGAGATAAACTTCTCAAAAAGACTTGAAGATTTTGTAAATAATGATAAAATGGAAATTGATGATATTGATACACTTAAATTTGGAAGACATTTAAGACTACCAGATGGTGCAAAATTAATTGTTGGTCGTCATCAAGAAGATAATAATAAACTACAAGAAACAAAAAGTAAAAAATACGATAAAGCAAGAATATTAGATGCTAGTGGACCATTATGTTTACTTCAAAAAGATGCAAGTGAATCTGATAAACAACTAGCAACTAAAATAATTATTACTTATGGAAGAACTGAATTAGATAAAGAATATGAAGTAACTTATGGTTCATATAGTCTAAAAGATACAAGAATGGAAGATAAAGCTAGTATTGCTAAATATTTAATTTAGAAAAATTATAACAATTTTTTATGTAATTAAAGAATACTTAAAGATATTTAGGTTATAAATCCATACTAAGATATTAAATAGGAAAGAAATATGTCATTAATAATTACAGATGAATGTATAGCATGTGATGCATGTAGAGAAGAATGTCCAAATGAGGCAATAGAAGAAGGTGATCCAATATATATTATTGATTCTGATTATTGTACAGAGTGTGTTGGTCATTTCGATGAGCCACAATGTATAGAAGTTTGTCCTGTTGATTGTATAATACTTGATACTAACAATCAAGAGACTATGCAAGAGTTACAATTTAAATTTAAACAACTTCAACAAGAAGAAGAATAAAGTATAAATATGGCAAAAATAACAACTATAATCGATATAGGTTCAAACTCTATGAGGATGGTTGTTTTTGCTAAAACTAGTAGATTTGCATTTCATCTTATAAATGAAACTAAATCAAAAGTTAAAATCTCACAAGATGCTTATTTAAATAACGGTGAACTACAAGTTGAACCAATGAATAGAGCATTTAATGCTCTAAAATCATTTTTAAATATAGCTTACAATCTAAAATCAAGAAAAATACTTTGTGTAGCTACTTCAGCTCTTAGAGATGCTCCAAATAAAAATATATTTTTAAATAGAGTTAAAAAAGAATTAAAACTAAATATAAAAATAATTGATGGTTCAAAGGAAGCATATTTAGGTGGCGTTGCTGCTTCTAATTTACTTTTTTGTAAAGATGATTTTTTCACAATAGATATTGGTGGAGGAAGTACAGAGTTTGCACTTAATCAATCAAATAATATTACTCAAACAATATCTCTTAAAATAGGTACAGTAAGAATTCAAGAACTATTTTTAAATGACAATAACATAAAAGGTGCAAAAGAGTATATAAAAGAGCAACTAAATACTCTAGATGATCAATTTAAAGATATATCAACATGTATAGGTTTAGGTGGAACTATTAGAGCTTTAAGTAGAGCTATTATAACAACAACATCTTACCCTTTTGATGCACTTCATGGTTTCACTTATGATGTTGAGCAAAATAGATCATTATTTAATAGCATCATAAATGTTTCAAGTACAAAAGAGCTTAAATCACTAGGTATAAGAAAAGATAGATACGATACAATTATTGCAGGAACTTTAATATTTAATACTATTTTAGAGTATCTAAATATTAAAAAAGTGATTACTTCAGGTGCTGGTGTTAGAGAAGGATTATATTTAACAGATATATTAAGAACTTCAAATCATAAATTTCCATCAAACTTTAATATAAGTGTAAGATCTCTTTTAGATAGATTTACTTCAGATGATAAGCAAACTGCATATTTAGGAAATAATATTGCAAAGATATTTGATATACTTCAACCATTACACAAGCTTGATATTAAATATAAATCACATTTAATAATAGCTGCAAAACTGCAACAAATAGGTATTAGCCTTAATTATTATAAAAATACTTCTCATAGTTCAAACTATATTTTAAATGGATTATCATATGGATTTTCACATAAAAGTAGAATTTTAATTGCAAATATAATTAGACACTCAAAAAACTCTTTACCAAATGAAAGTGATATAGAAAAATATAAAGAGTTATTACCTAGTTTATCTATTTTACAATGGCTGAGTTTTATACATAGTCTAAATAAAACATTAAACCTAGAATATTCAAGGGAAAAATTTGAATATAGTTTAACTAATAATAAACTAACAATAAAATCAAATAATGATCTTTATATAGTAAAACAAGAGATCCAAAAAATAAAAAAACCAAGTAAATTTGAATTGGAATTGATTTGTTAAGAATTGCTATTTTTAATCTTGAATCACATGATAAACTACAATACACTCTTAATTGTTTATATAGAATTAAAGAAGAGTTAATTGATTCTCAAATTGATTTATTTATTGATAAAAACAATATTGAATTTGCAAGTCAAAATCAATATATAAATCAAATAATTCCCTTATCTTTAAATAATACAAATATCTTTAATTTTAAAAGTCAATACAATAGTGTTAATTATTATTCTAGAAATAAATATCATATAGCAATAGATACTCAAGGGTGTTTTAAAACAGCTATATTTAACTACTCTTTATCAGGGAAAACAGCAGGTTTTAAAAAACTTGGCTTATTAAATAATTTAATATCATATCTATTTTATGATGAGAAAGTACAGTTAAATAGTATAGTTGAAAAAGAGGAAAAAATAAAAGTTCTTCTATCTAAAACTTTTGGATTTGAGTTTTAAAATGTTTGATCTTATTATATTTTATATATACAAAATATTTAAATTTTTTGTACTTATTATCCCTAAACCTATTATTAAACTATTTTTAGATGGTTTAGCTTATTTAATATATCTAATAAATAAAGAACACAAAAAATATGCATTTGCTAATTTAGATTTTGTATATAAAGATACACTAAGTAAAGATGAAAAAACTAATATTTTAAAAGAAACTTATAAAACTTTAGTTTATAATCTATATGAATTTATACAAAATCAAAGTTATACTCTTGAAGATTATGAGAAAAAAATAACTCCAATAAATGATAAAGTATTAACAGATGCTATTAAAAATAATAGAAAAATCATACTTATAACTGCCCACTATTCAAATTGGGAATATGGAAATACTTGGATACCTTTAAAATATAAGCCAACTACTATGGTTGGAAGACCTATGAATAATAAATACCTAAATGAAGAGCTAAATAAAACAAGAACTAAAAACAATACTATTATGTTAGAGAAAAAAGATGCTGCAAGAGGTTTAGTTAAAGCTTTAAAACAAGACAGAATTGTAGGGCTTGTAATAGATCAACATAATCGTACAGGTATAGAAGTAGATTTTTTAGGAGCAAAAGTACTTCAAACTGATTCAAGTAGTAAATTAGCTGTTAAATTTGATGCTATTATTATTCCACTATTTTTTTATAGAACAGAGTTTGGAAAATATAAAGCTATATTTTATGATGGAATTGAAGCAAAAGATTATGAAGGTGAAAATCAAATCAAAAATCTAACTCAAGCACAAGCAAATGTTATGCAAGAACATATAAAACAAAATCCATCTCAATGGTTTTGGCAACATAAAAGATTCAAAGTTTTCAATAAAGAACTATATAAAAACTAAAATTAGAATTATTTAGATATAATGCGCCTAATTATAAATTTAATAATATAGGAGCTTTTTATGAATGAATTACAAACTTATTTAAATAATACAAAAGTTGAAGATTTACATCAGTCACAAATAGCTAACTATTTAAAAGATTTAAAAGATGATGAATTTAAAGAGGCTATAAAACTTATCCCCAAAGAACTTATTGGGGATGTTGCATTAGAGCTTCCTGATAGATACTTTGAAGATGTTATTGAATCATTTGATGTTCAAGATCTAGTTCAAGCTGTAAGCGAACTAGAGAGTGATGATCAAACAGATTTTATGAAAGAACTTGAAGAGCATGATAAAAATATTGCTAAAGAGGTTTTTGAAAATCTTGATGAAGAGGATCAAGAAGATATTAATATCCTTAAAAACTATGAAGATGATCAAGCTGGTGCATATATGCAGCGTGAGCTTTTTAGTGCAAATGAAAACGAAGTACTTCAAGATGTTATTAATAAATATAAAACACTAAAAGAGAATGAAGAGTTAGAAAATATTAATGGACTTTTTGTAACAGATGATAATAATAAACTAAAATACTCTGTAAGATTAGATTCATTACTTATATTTGATTTTTCTAAAACATTAAAAGAAAATATAAATAACAATGACGATAGATATACTCCAATTTATGCTTATGATTATGATAAAATTGATGATGCTGTTAAGCTTATTCAAGATTATGACCTAAATGCTTTAGCAATTGTAAACTATAAACATGAATTAGTAGGACGAATCACATCTGATGATGTTTATGATATTATTCATGAACAAGCAACTGATCAAATGTATCACATGGCTGGGGTTCATGAAGATGCAGAAGAAGATGAAGATATTATCCAAGCTGGTAAAACAAGAGCTGTATGGTTAGGGGTAAACTTAATTACTGCAATCTTAGCATCAATTGTTATTGGTATGTTTGAGCAAACTATAAGTTCTATTGTAGCTTTAGCTATTTTAATGCCTATTGTTGCATCTATGGGTGGAAATGCCGGAACTCAAAGTTTAACAGTTGTTGTAAGACAATTAGCTCTAGGTGATATTGCACAAAATGATGCAATAAGAACTATTAAAAAAGAGGTTATTTTATCTTTAGCCAATGGTAGTTTATTTGCTATAGTTATGGGATTTATTGCTTATATTTGGTTTAGTCAACCATTACTTGGTGTGGTTATTGGACTATCTATGGTAATCAATCTTCTAAGTGCAGGATTCTTTGGATCAATGATACCACTTTTATTAAAAAAGTTAGATATCGATCCTGCAATTGCAAGTACAGTTATACTTACAACTATTACTGATGTAGTAGGATTTGTAAGTTTCCTAGGACTTGCTACAATGATCCTTTTATAAAGGTGATAAAAGTTTAAGATGCTTTATAGTAAATAACTTTAAAGTATCACTTTTTTGCCCTTTTAGTTCAGTTGAGAACCCTTTTTTACTAAATAGTACATAAGTATTTGGTATTATTCCTAGATCTTTACATCTTTGTTTTAGATTGTTTAAAGTAGATGTTTTTAATTTAGAGTTTGAGTATTTAATATCACCTGCTATTATTTTACCAGATTTTGTTTTAGCAAGTAAATTTATAATATCACCACTATTATCCCAATATCTTCCTATTATTTTTACCTCATCGTCTTTGTAAACTTCTTTTAATACTTCATGAGATAATTGCTCATATACAAAAGCAAATAGTTCATGTTTTTTATTTTCAAAGTTTTTTAAACTCTCAGTAAAATCACCATCTCTAATACCTTTAAATATTGGTGATACAAAAGCAAACCAAAAGTGTGCAAATGGTGTAGTAAATACAAGCTTTTCTGAAATTGACATATCTTTTTCTTGTGAAGTTAATCTAAATAATGTTTTTTCTAACTTTAGCATACCTAGGCCACATTGATCATCTATAATATCTATACCATCATCAAAATTTATTTTACATCTTTTAAATGAGCTATTTGTTCTTCTATCGCCAAGTGCAATTCCACTTAAAATTTTATGTGCTTGCTCATCACCTTTTGTTATAGAAGATATGTCATTTCTTATATATCTATATCTTTTTAATATATGTATCTCTATTTGAGATTCTAAAGATTTAGAGCAATCTATATCTCTGTTAAGACCTCCAAATACACTAAAAAACTCTAGTGCTATTTCATAATTTGCTGGTTTATTTCTCTTACAGAACATATCAAACTGCTCTTTTAGTGATTTTTTATTATATATATATTCTATATTATCATTGTCTTTCATTTTTTACCTTTTATAACTCTTTTTCTAAGTAATACCCAGTATATGACTTAGTATCTTTATGATTTGCTGCTATATCTTCTGGTGTACCTTCGGCTATTATTTGTCCACCTTTAGCTCCACCTTCATGTCCCATATCAATTACCCAGTCTGCATTTCTTACTACATCAAGATTATGTTCTACTACAATTACTGAGTTTCCAAGATCAACTAAATGGTGTAACACTTTTGTAAGTCTATCTACATCTGCAAAATGAAGCCCTGTAGTTGGTTCATCTAAAATATATAGTGTATTTCCAGTATCTTTTTTACTTAACTCTTTACTTAGTTTTATCCTTTGTGCTTCACCACCACTTAGAGTTATAGCATTTTGTCCAAGTGTTATATATCCAAGGCCTACATCAAGTAAAGTTTTTAATTTTGCATGTATTTTTGGAACCTTTACAAAGAAGTCATAAGCTTCTTCTACACTCATATTAAGTACATCACTTATATTTTTACCCTTATAGTGTATCTCTAAAGTTTGAGGATTATACCTAGCACCATTACAATCTTCACATTTAACCATAATATCTGGCAAGAAGTGCATCTCTATTTTGATTTGCCCTTCACCTTGACACTTCTCACATCTTCCACCTTTTACATTAAAAGAGTATCTTCCAATTGTATAACCTCTAAGTTTAGACTCTTTTGTTTCAGCAAATAATTTTCTAATCTCATCCATAAGACCTGTATAAGTTGCAGGGTTACTTCTTGGAGTTCTACCTATTGGACTTTGATCTAGATATATAACTTTATCTAGTAATTCCAATCCATCAATACTAACCCCTGATACTTTAGTGATTTTTTTAGCATTATTTAGAAGTTCTTTAGCAACTGGTAAAAGTGTTTGAAGTATAAGCGATGATTTTCCACTTCCACTAACTCCAGTAATCGCACATAAGTTATGTAATGGTATTTGTACATCTAAATTTTTTATATTATTTAGATTTACATTTTTTATCTCTATATATTTATCTTGTGGTCGTCTATGGTAGTATTTAATCTCTTTTGTACCATTTAGATAATCAGCTGTTAGAGTTTTTGATTTCATTAACTGTTTCATATCTCCACTAAATACAACCTCTCCACCAAACTTACCTGCATTTGGTCCAATATCTACTATAAAATCAGCAGCTTCCATAGTCTCTTTATCGTGTTCAACAACTATTACAGTATTGCCTTTATCTCTTAAGGCTACTAGTGTTTTGATTAGTTTATTTGTATCTCTTTCGTGTAAACCAATACTAGGTTCATCTAATACATAAAGTACTCCAGTAAGTCCTGAACCTATTTGAGATGCTACTCTTATTCTTTGTGCTTCACCACCACTAATAGTTCTTGCATCTCTTCCTAAAGTTATATAACCTAGTCCCACATCATTTAAGAAAAATATTCTATCTCTTATCTCTTTTAAAATTGGAGCTGAGATTAGTTGTTCTTGATTATTGAAGTGTTCAAAATTTGATTCATCATGATAAAACTTGTAGCTATCTTCTATTGGCATATCTAAAATATCTGCTATTTTTTTATTTGCTACTATTACAGCTTGGCTAGATTTTTTAAGTCTATGTCCACCACATTCATCACATACTTTTTCAGTCATAAATGCTTCAGAATCTTTTTCATCTTTTATCATACCATATGCTATTTTTACTACACCTTCCCATTTTCTAGTAAGTTTGTGTCTTTTCCAAGTAAATTTACACTCTTCAACTCCACCATGTAAAATAGCACCTCTTTGGTGTGACTCTAATTCACTAAAAGGAACTGTCATATCTATATTTGCTGCTTCACAATAAGCTTGCAACATCTTAAAATAATAACCCTTATTAAATCCATACAGAACTCTAACTGCTCCCTCTTCTATACTTGCATCTTCATTTATAACTTTTTTCATATCAAGTGCATATCTAATACCTAATCCATCACAGGCACTACAAGCACCTTTTGGAGAGTTAAAAGAGAAACTTAATGGTTCAAGTGGTTCAAATGAGATTTTACAATCAAAACATGCCATATGCTCAGAGTAATGGATATGTTGTTCAACACCCATCTCTTCGTGATTTATTACATCAACTTCAAGTTCTCCAAAGCTCTCTTTTAGACCTTTTTCAATACTTTGAGCAATTCTTTGAGAGTTTTCTTCTTTGATTACAACTCTATCAAGTACAACTTTGATTGTGTGCATTTTTGATTTACCTAGTTCAATCTCTTCATCTAGTCTTATCATCACACCATCAACCATAGCTCTTACATAACCCTTACCTCGTAAAGATTCAAACAAATCTACAAATGTACCTTTTTTTCTATTAACAAGTGGTGCTAAAATAACTGCTTTTGTACCTTGTGGTAGTTTTAATACCTGATCAATTATATCACTACTACTCATTTTTGATATTGGTTTGCTACATTTATGACAATGTTGATGACCAACTCTTGCATAAAGAAGTCGTAAATAATCATATATTTCTGTAATAGTTCCAACAGTAGATCTTGGATTTTTTGATGTTGTTTTTTGATCTATTGCAATAGCTGGAGTTAAACCCTCAATTCTCTCAACATCAGGTTTTCCAACTTTTCCTAAAAATTGTCTAGCATAAGCACTTAAAGATTCAATATATCTTCTTTGCCCTTCAGCATAAAGTGTATCAAAAGCAAGTGTTGATTTACCCGATCCACTAAGCCCTGTGAATACAATTAACTTATTTTTTGGTATTTCTAAATTTACATTTTTTAAATTATTTTCATTTGCATTGAATATCTTGATGGTATCTGTCATTTTAGCCCTTTTATAAAGCTTATATTATACCATATCAAACAAAATTAGAGTTAAATATTTATAATCAACTTATTTATGTCAATATATTATTTTTAAATCAATATAAATCACAAAATAACCCATATTTAGATATAATGGCAAAATATGAACAAAACTTTAAATAAACCAATCCTAAAAGACTATATCAATCTTGCAATATTAAGTGCTGTATGGGGTACTGCATTTATTGGAATTGAAATAGCAATAGAACAACTAGATATATTTCAAGTTACATTTGGAAGAGTATTAATAGCATTTTTATTTTTACTACCATTTGTAATATACAAAAAACTAACACTTCCAAAAGATAAAAAAATATGGATCTTAATAACACTTAGTGCAGTTTTAAATACTACAATTCCATTTTCACTTATCAATCATGGTCAAGAGTTTATTACAAGTGGTATGTCTGCACTTATGCTAGGTTTTGGACCTTTTATTACATTACTTTTAGGGCAATACTTAACAAGTGATGAAAAGATCTCAAAATATAAAATAATATCAATAGTATTTGGATTTACAGGACTTGTACTACTTCTTGGAGATAATGTTATTGCATCAAATATATCTGAACTTAAAGGGCAAGGATTTGTTCTAATGGCATCTTTATCTTATGCTTTATCTTCTTTAGTTATTAGAAAAATTACAGGTGTATCTTATCTTAGTTTATCATTTTTGATGTTTGGTATATCTGCACTTATCCTTACACCTATAGTTTTTATATTATATAGTGATTATGTGTTTAGTATAAATAACTCTACTATTGCAATATTATATCTAGGTATTTTTCCAACTGCTATTGCTTCTATTTATAGAGTAAAAATGGTTCAAGAAGTTGGTATTCAGTTTATGTCTCAAGTTGCTTATTTAATACCTATTTTTGCTATGGTTTGGGCTTGGTTAGTTTTAGATGAAATACCAAAGGCTATAACTTTAGTTGCACTTATAATAGTACTAATGGGATTATATGTAAGGAGTAAAAGTGATTAAAGGTTTATGCGGTATTGATGAAGCTGGCCGAGGTCCATGGGCTGGACCTATGACTATAGCAGGAGTAAAACTACACAAAAATATACTTAAACTAAATGATAGTAAAAAATTAAGTGAAAAAAAACGGGAACTTTTATATGATATTATTATAAAAAACTCTTCATATCATATAGTTAGTATAGATAATCACACTATAGATAAATTAGGATTAAGTAAATGTCTTAAAAATGCTATTAATGAGATTATAAATAATATTAATGCAACATCATATCTTATGGATGGAAATACATCATTTGGAATTGAAAATTTAGAACATAAAATAAAAGCTGATGCTACAGTTAAAGAAGTTAGTGCTGCTTCAATTCTTGCAAAAGTAACACGAGATAGATATATGATAGAGATTTCAAAAGATTATCCTAATTATGATTTTCATAAACATAAAGGATATGGTACAAAAGCACATAAAGAGGCAATATTAGAATATGGCTTTTGCCCTATTCATAGAAGATCATATAATATAAAAGGTATCAACTGTTAAAGTAAAAATAACTATATATCAAAAAAGCATATCTGCTAAATTTTGCAATAAAAACTAGTATAATAAACTGTTTTATGTCGTATTTTAATATTCCTGCTATTAATGTAAAACCATCACCAATTATAGGCATCCAAGATAATAGTAATGTATATGCTCCATATTTATCAAAATATTTTTTATATTTGATTATATTTTTCTCTTTTATCATATTTTTTTCTAAGAGATATTGCTCCCCTTTTAATCCAAACCAATAATTTAATATACTTCCTAAAGTATTTCCAACACTAGCAAAGGCTAATAGATATATAAAATTAAGATTTATAGATAGATAATATAAAAGTAAAGCTTCACTTCCAAGTGGAAATAGTGTAGCAGAGATAAAAGAGTTTAAAAATAAGTATAAATATTCCATCTATACTTACTTTTACTTATATTGCAAGTAGATATATACTTGTAAATATTATTTGAATAGCAAATACAATTGATCCAACTATTAAAGCTGTTTTTCCATTTGCTTTAATACTTGAAAATGTAATCTTAAGACCAATTCCAGCCATTGCAATTATTAAAGCATATTTACTAATACTAGCAATTATACTTACAATATTTTGTGGTAATATTTGTAAAGATGCAACTATACTTAAAACTACAAAGCCAACTATAAACATAGGTATATTTGATAAAATTGATTTATTATTTGTAGATGATTCTTTTACATTGTCTTTTAATACGATTAAAAGTATCAAAATCAATGGTGTAAGCATCAATACTCTTCCCATCTTAACAATTGTAGCACTCTGCCCTGCACTATCACTTATTGCAAATCCACCAGCTACAACTTGACCTACTGCTTGAAGAGTATTTCCTACAAGTATTCCAGAATCAACTTCACTAAGTCCTAAAAAAAGTGCAATCGCTGGAACTAAAAATATCCCAATAGTACCAAGTAAATTAACAACAGCTATACTAATACCAACTTCATCATCTTTTGCTTTTACAATAGCTTTTGTAGCCCCAATTGCACTAGCTCCACAAACTCCATTTCCAATTCCTAACATAAGGGCAAATTTTTTATCTAAGCCAAATGCTTTTCCTATAATAATACTTGAAAATATAGTAACAACCATACCAAGTACTATTAAAATAATTGCACCAAGACCTAAATCTACTAAAATAGAAAAATCAAGATTGATACCCATTAAAGCAATAGCAAATGCTAAAATAGATTTTTCACTATATGTAATACCAGAGCTAAATTTTGAAGATAACTTTATACTATTTGCTAAGATTATTCCTAATATTATGGCAATTGTAACTGAACCAATAGCAATATAAGAAGATAAAAAATAAGCAACAACAGCAATAGCTGTTGTTAAAATAATTCCATAAGATTTATCCATATCTTATAAATTCTCTTTTAAATACTCTAAAGACTTCTCTTTTGCTTCATTGATTTTTGATACATCTTTCCCACCAGCTTGAGCAAAGTCAGGACGACCTCCTCCACCTCCACCAACGATTGGAGCAATATTTTTAATCCAATCACCAGCTTTTACTGATGTATTTTTAACTCCACATGCTAATAATACTTTTTCACCTTTTGGTTGAAGTAACATAACAGCAACTTTTTCATTTTTGTTTTTTAGTTCATCAATAATATTTTTTATATCACCATTTTCAACTATATCAACAATAACTTTTACATCACCAATCATTTGTTCATTTAAAGGTTTTGCATTGCTACTTTGCGCTTTTTGTACTTCTGCTTTTAGATCTTTTATTGTAGATTTTAGTTTTTTAATACCTGCATTTATATCTTTTGTTTTTAGTTCTGCTTCAACTTCATGAACTTTATTCATAAAACTTTTTGCATAAGCAACTGCTGATTTTCCGGCAACTGCTTCTATTCTTCTAACTCCTGAACTTACCCCACTCTCTTTTACAATATAAAAGCTTCCTATATTTGCTGTATTTTTTACATGTGTTCCACCACAAAATTCTACACTAGCATCACCAAATTCTACAACTCTTACACTAGAACCATATTTTTCACCAAACATAGCAATAGCACCTTTTTTCTTAGCTTCTTCAATTGGTAGCTCTTCAACGTTACCTGGTATTGCAGAAGCTATCATATTATTTACTAGTTCTTCTACTTCATTTAATTGTTCTTCATTCATAGCTTTAGGATATGTAAAGTCAAATCTTAATCTTTTATCATCATTCATACTTCCAGCTTGAGATACAGTATCTCCAAGTACAATTTTTAATGCACTTTGAAGTAAGTGTGTAGCA
>Ga0256837_1000779_pt1 | contig 24943 bp, 22 predicted proteins | sample 4562384metaG_FD_185976 | JGI IMG/M metagenome (GOLD analysis project Ga0256837, IMG submission 185976) | Hydrothermal vent microbial communities from Guaymas Basin, Mexico - 4561-384 | ecosystem: Environmental > Aquatic > Marine > Hydrothermal vents | place: Mexico: Guaymas Basin | collected... | reverse complement strand
CATCGCCTCTACTACAGATGATAATTCGTCTTTCTCCGACGTGAGTTTTTTATCGAACTCAACCAATCAGTCATTTCTAAAGATAAACAGTTTTGAACTACGGCTAAAATCAGGATTTGATTTCAGCTATGATGCCGATAATGTCAGATCGTCAGTTGTAGGCGAGGCGTTAATTTATCCCGGGTTTATCCCACGCATGGGTGATTTGTTCATATATGAAATCGAACCTGGGAAATTAGGCCTGTTTAAAATATCAAATGCCCCCGAACGTCTATCAATCAAATCTGCTACCAGTTATCAAGTTAGTTTTATACTATATGACTTCGTAGGCAATGCGGAATTAACCGACATCAACTCACGCGTTAGAGAGGAAGCATATTTCGATAAACAACGTTTCCTTATGGAAGATGCAGCATTGTTAACTCGCGAGGACGTATTAAGTTTAGACTACATCGATAAGAGCACTAGTATGCTGTTGAATATGTACGTCACATCGTTCTATGATAAATATACACTAAAGAGTTATAAACACCCGAATGGTGCATATGACCCATATGTTGTTGAATTTATGAATAAGTTATATGGTGAAGACGATACTGGAGTATATGCACAACAACTAGTCGATAATCGATTATATGAAGAAACATCATTGTGGTATAAACTACTATATCCTAATCGTGTTCCATGGCAGGCATATACTAAGAGTGCGATTATATATAGCTCAATCGTCTCAGGTGTATCAACTAGGATTAATGCATTGTTAAATCGTCCAGTAATAGGACTGACACAATTAAATCCATACATTCCTCCTCCCGAGAATCCAACAGATGAGGAATTGGCAGACTACTTGCGATATTGTGAAAATATGGTGTCTGATATTGAAATATATGGAACCTACGTTTCTGACAAAATAGGGACATTTAATCAAGACGTGTACAGTCCCCTTGATAAGCTATTAATGTTCTATTTAGAGCACGAAGTCATCGACGTACGTGGGATGATTTCTCTCGTTGACAACATAATGACAGTTGACAAGGAAATTAGCTTTTACCAAATTCCAATCCTTTTGTTCTTTCTAAAACTATGTAAACATTCCATTAAATCTGGGACACGCATTAGGCTAGATAGAGATAATGCATTGCCGTATATAAATTATACGTTCTCAGCTGATAGTGAAAATTACGTAGATGGCAATCTGACGGTTACTACCTTAGAGAGTAAAGTCGTTGGTCTATTGGATAATAACAACAGAACTGTTTACCCTGAACCACAGGATATTAGCTATACGTCGACAGGGTTCACGATAGATATTAATAGTATTTTAGCGATCCTAGGTCAACAAGAATTAGTAGGTGAATGGACCGTAATATTACGGAATACAAATCTTACCCTAATATAACAATTCGTATGCCAAGGCTATCATATAGCCTTGGTTATTTAGGAGACACATATGGCAGCAGTGTTATATAACAATTTAAGTGACACCATAAATAAAAGCACATGGGAGGTTAGAATTCCAGACTCATATGAACCGACTGTAGCAGCTAGATATATGGACACCGATGAGACTAGGCCCATATATGTAGGCAGTGATTCCACATATGTATATAGTAGATTATCGATATACTACATGATGGACATGACCTGGAACAATATCCCATTCACTATAATCAATAAGGATGATGTGATCCTAATCGGCGATATTATCGAACAATACACTGCGTTATTATTCAAAGCAGTGAATCACATTGAAGACGAGACGCATCCTAATCGTATTTGGTTGCGCAAAGCTAAGAAACTTCATCAGGCTGTCACAGAGTATGGAACAATGGCCATTCATAGCGAACAACGAGAAAGTGCAAAAATACGTCCAAAGAAGAAAAGTGTAGTTGATGTATTATTTGGCTTAAAGATATAAAAGGAAGTTTATGGGAACACCAACATCAATATCCCCAATTATGCAATCGGTATGTGTAGAAATAATAGACTCTAAATTACCTGGACTATTAAACCTACGTGCCGAATTCGCAAACGATAAGACCCCAGATTTTAAATACACTCCCCTCGACATTGAGTCATTGCACATCATTCAAGATTTTGAGGAGAATTATGCTGATGCAATCGTGATGCGATTGCGTATCAAAACACAGGAATACATTGAATTGGTAAGACATTTCGAAGGATTAAAATGTACTGTGACTATAGCTGGGTCCAATAGGGACCAGACAGAAGAAACTCCGTTGCTATCATTCGAACGATTAGTATTAATAACTGACATGGACGATCCATCAGAAGTACAAGATAGAGGAGATTTATATGGTGATGATGGGAACCCTGCCCAGCATGACCAATTCACAGATGTGCAATTGGAGCTTATCGATCAAGATACTTATGACCTAAGGAAACGACAGACTTATTTCATTGCTAGACAAGTCACAATTGAAGAGATATTACTTTTGTTTGCAAGTATGTGTGGATTCGATAAGGTACACATCGTGCCTCCCGATAATCCAAAGACATACGAGAACTTCATCGTCCCTCCATTGCTAGGATTAAACCAATTCTTAACCTACGTCCAAGAACATCCAGCATATGGAATATACGACAATGGAGTCAGTGTGTATATGACGAATGGAGTAATGTACATTTATCCAAAGCACACGGTTGGGAACGTTACACAAAATACCACCCATGTCTATTACCCAGGGAAAGGACAATTTGCAGGATCTGATATATACCACACCTATAAGGATGGCGACATTCAGTTATTGTGCAACAGTACGTCTACTAACATAAAGATAGCACAGGAATACCAAGAGAATCATCCAACTGAATATATTGTACAGCCAATTAATAGATTGTTAGATAATTGGAGAGAGGTGCAATCTGAGAAATACGAAATAACTGATAATATCGACCTGGTCCAGATGGGAGCAATTCCGGGTATGTCTACGAATATATACACCCCAGCGTATGCCAATACCGATAACCAATATGCGCTTCATGCGAGACTTACACCGAACCTCAGGGAGATCGTTACGCACGTATGGAATATGGCCATCCCGTTTACCTTTGTCCCGGGCGGGTTAGTTAAGTACACTTACGAAGATAAGGATGGGGTTAAATGCAGAGATGCACTATGTCGTAAGGCAATATATGAGATTAATCCCGTGGACTCATATAAGCGCCTACATGCATGCGTGTGCAATTTTGAATTACTAACGTCTATAATAGATTGATAATAATGACAAGGGCTGGTCGCCCTTGTCATTATGTTTTGCATTTTTTTTATTACGCGTAGGTATTATTATATGACAAATCAACTCTTACGAGTTGTTTGCTAATGGGAGACTATACCATAAAATCGAGTTGTAATAACAACACATCGATAATACTACGTGCCTCTTCTGAGTACACATGGCTTTCCCAGTTACTATTCTTTAATCTCCTAGCAACTACTCGGAGTTCGTTGTAGTATTTTTGAGTCTTGCGTTGTGCACCGAGCATGTCCAATAGTACCAATATTAATTGATTGAGCATATCGGAACGTAATAATTCATATCCGATATATTGTTGAGATGCTGGTAATGTGACACGATTATGTTGTTTTAGATAATTGGAAATTCCTCCTGGTAGCCAACAAGTTACGAAGTAATCATCAAAGCTAATGTTCCCGCCCTTGAACAAGTCTAGATATACTAATTGTTCAGCCGTAGCCTTAGTAATGTATTTATCGTTTAGCATCGTGTTGTTTACTACCGCCGGATACAAGATATTATCATCAATCGCATTAGTAATAAATAACCTAGTGATCCATATGTCCACAAGATTAGTATACAGTGGAGCAATGATATTTGAGGCAACAAAATCATCGAAGTCTATTTTGTAAGGTGATCCCCCGTGCTTTCTAACATACAGAATGTATTTCCATATTAACACTCCGACATCAATAGTTATCACTGCGCTAGTCGCAGGGATTTTGGTAAATGTAATCTCCCCTCCATAGAACCGCAAATATAGTTCATTGGAATCGTGCGTGACTAACGTCACTGCTTGGACTTTATTCCATTGTTCAATTGATGAGTAGATACTAATTGACTCGCCATTGATAATTCCAGAGGTTGGCAATATATGTTCAACTGCATGTGTCTCTGCAAAGAAAATATTGTGGCTTTGACTATTGCCGCGTAGTGGGTCAATACGTTTCTCCGCATTGCTTATAATTGGCGATACGAAGGCGTCATATAATTCGAACATGTCGTCCGTTTCAAAAAACTGAGGGTCTGATATATCAGCAAGTAGACTTCGTATAAATGCAGAAAGTTTAGTAGGTACAGTCTTTGTAGATAAGTATCTAGCCCTGGCCATTTCTGCGCGCTGGTATAGTCCATTAACCATGTTTGTCCAGCGAGGGATTTTTTTTCCAGTCCCACGTAAGTGAGTCAGGTCATTAAGTAATATCATTCATATCTCCATATTGTGGATTAATTGTCATATACAATAATCCATTAAGATTTCAAACATATATTCCTATGGTGAATGAAGAATTAATTTTTTAGCGTACATATTTATTGTACACAACACTTTTTCGAGTGTGTGTGTTGTGCAGCACATATGCTCATTTTACCACCAACCCGTTTCTTATTAAGGAGAATTTACATGGGCGATGGAATTAGTATTAAAGGGAGCACAGAAGCTCCAGATTTACAAGAACAATCATCTAACCGTGCCGGAGGTAATACTGGCCGCTCTAAGAAAGTGCCACATATCCAAGCCATCATGGCCGGTTATGCGAGACCTTCACAGCTTGGTGAAGATGGTCATAATTACGTAGAATACCTAACCAAAGGTCTAGAAAAATTAGGCCGTAAAGTTACATCAAAATTCTACAATGATAACAACGTAGACTGCGTATTGATCAGTGACTCTTCAAGGGGTCATGTATTGTTAGTCTTCGGGGAAACATATGTCCCTCGTGTGGCACAACCAGCGCGAGGACGAGGCGGATACCAAGAGAATCCACAATTAGTTCCTCCTACAGAACAATTACAAAATATCGAAAAAGATATTGCCAGTGCATTGGGTGATGGTCACACCTTGTTAAACAACGTTGTTGTACAACGAGACGATTATCCATTAGTGGATAAGATGACAGGTTATATAAATAACTTGTTTAAGGTACACGATGACTCAACCGTACGTGAGTTCACCGTTGATGCGTTCGATGGTTCTATTCTTCGCGTTGATTCGAACATGGCAATCGTAACTGCCGCAGTAAAAGACCTATATCCAGTATCGAAACTACCACATTTCAATTGTGGTTTTGCTGTATACTTACGTGACTCGAATCGTCACAGTGAAGTAGAAGAGCAATTGCTCTTTGCGGTAACTGCATATACTCGTTTCGTAGATACTGGCGTGAGTCAGTCGTTTAATAGGAATGCTCGCGATTTGCGACAATTTATTCCAATCGTCACAGTGACATCAATAGTGTCACCAATGGCCTCCCCACAAATTACAGCAATGGCAAAAGTGTTTGCGGCTGATAAACTCATCAAATCAAATGGTTGGTTGCAACCATATGCTGAGTTTACTGATAAATGCAATATTGGTAATTTGATCGATGGGGAAGATGGTAAACCATTTGAAATCACAACACGTCCAGTATTAGAGGAATTCGTGTTTAACTATTTGTATAGTCCATTCTTAGCGATCGACGTTACAGATGGTGCACCTATTGCTCCTGACTTGTATAACTATTTAGAACCTGAGGGCCTAAATGTTATTCGTGATGGTGCCGAGCAATTCTTAGGATTAGCGGAAGGAAGTTTAGACGAAAACCCAATCGTTCGTCAAACATCGGATGAGTTCATTGGACCATATAAGTTCGGTGATGATTCACGTTCTGCTGACTACCTACACTTCATAAGTGAGGGAGCACCACGTGAAGCGGTCGCTCCATTGTTATATTTGCCAGAAGAAGCTCCAGAATTCCGTCCTGCTATCATTACTACATATGATGAGAAGTTTGCTCCTACCTACAGTAATCATACTGTAATCTTAGAGTCAAGCTACATCGGTGAGTTGGCGGCAGGACTTGCAGGTTTAAACGTACAATGGGATACCATTGACGGTTATGTAAATAACGCTTATAGTAACCTAATGAGCGGTGGTAATGAGTATGATGTAGTAGGCGGGTTAGGTCGCGCTAGATTGGCATCCACTCGCCGTGGAAGTCGTCGTAGTATCATGCGTCGTAGATAAGAAGCAATGCACAAAATGGAATGGTGAATATTCACCATTCCATTTTTACATTAATTTAATATTTTTTCTTTCCTAAGGAGAATCAATGCTTTTGCCCTTATTGGACATGGATGCAACGTTTCGTAATGACCCTAATGCCAACGTGATCAAATGCGGGTCCAGTGCGTTCACTTCGCCTAAACAAGCTGAAGAATTTATGAAACAGTTGTTTAAAGAAGACACTGGAGACACGATGTTTCGTGCTTCCTGTGAGTGTGGCACATTAGTAGGAAATTATTACCTAGGGGTAGTATGTGACGAATGTAATACTCCGGTAACACAACCATTTGGAGGAGATTTAACATATACTGCATGGTTAGAATTTCAAGACTATATGCCACCAATGCTCCATCCTACAGCATATCGATATATTAAGAAGTGGCTAGGTATGTATGCGAAAGCACCATTGCTAGATCAGCTATTGGATGCTAGTAGTACATTGCCCGCAGAAATAGAAGCCGCTGGGTTTAAGCCTGGTTTCAGGGCATTCCATGAGCAGTTTGATGAACTGATGCAGTTCTTATTAAAGGAATACAAACCTTTACAGCGGGGAGCATATAAAGAGAAGTCCAGATATATCCCGGAATTTCTTATGAAATACCGTAAGATATTGTTCGTAAGACATCTCCCCGTACTAAATCAAAATCTGCATGTGATGACAAAGTCGAATACTTTGTCGTACAACGACACCGCTTCCCCGTTTATATTGAAAGCAATATACGAATTGGCGAATATTGATTATAACTATAATGTAGGGAATAAGTCAGAAATTGCATTGGATAGGTACACGAAAGATATGTATTTTGCATATTTAGAATATGTTGATGCAATCATCAATACGAAGCTGACAAAGAAGCCGGGGTTCATACGTAAGTATTTACTCGGGTCTAGATGCCACTTCTCATTTCGAGCAGTAATTGTTCCCATTACGGAAGAACATTTAAGTGATGAAATTCATCTCCCGTGGCGCATAGGTGTAACGGGTCATAAATTGGAAATCATAAATTTCCTAATCAACCGTAATGGGTATACGTCCAATGAAGCACTATATGAGTACAATAAAGCATTATTTACCTATAGTGAGTTAATAGATGACATACTAAAGACATTGATACGTGAATGCCCTGCGAAAGGGTTAATTTGCATCGTGGGGAGGAATCCTACGCTTAGATGATATGAGTAGAATACTCGTGTTAAATAGGCCATATAGGTGGAAACACTTATTATGATACGGGCATCGTTTGTATGCCTGTCCCATTGAATTGCTGGAAAGTCGCGAAGTGTAATATTACTACAACGTAATCTGTAAAGATAAGCGTGAATGTTTGAAAAAATATTACATATGTGATAATCAGCAGCTAAGCTTGTATGTGGCAACACATACTCTTCATATGTAAATATGAAGCCTCTATAATGCAGAGGGTGAAAGTTCAACGACTAGAACTGGAATGTTCGTAGGTTCCAAAGGGGAACTGAAGTGGTGGGCACCTTAACAAGTAATGTTGCAGGTGAAGATATAGTCTCGTCTATAGGGAAACTTATAGCAGTTCATAAGAGAACGGGGAGCGCATAACGAGTGTTCTTGAAGATAACGAATTCATGGTGCAATACAAATGTTCTATGTTACTAAATTTAAGACTGATTTGGACGATAATACGATGAGTTTCCCTGCACTCTCAGCTCGTGCGCCAAATGCAGATCATGACGGAGACGCTAGAGTATATGGCGTCGTTAAACATTTTGAATTGCGGGAAAATCGCGAAGCTTGTTAATACTGCTAATATATAGTAATGTATATTCTGCACCTAGGATAACGCCTAGGGTAATTTAAAGTAATAACTTAACAAGTATGTGATAATCACCTAAATGCAGCTAAGCTTCCCTAGAGGGAAGAAAGTTCAACGACTAGTGCATTGTGCACGTAGGGCCCAAGTGGGTAGGCAATAGCAATAAGGCCTTTAAATCGAAGGGGAATGAAAGCATAATACTAAGGTGAAACCTAGTATTGTGTGGAATAAGATAGTCTCAACGTTCGGGGAAAGCCCGAAGCAGTTCATAAGAGAACGGGCATATTTTGAGACGTACATGTAGGTAAACAATTTCCATGTATGTCAATGACTTATGTCGAAGATATTTGTTATACGGAAGTTTCATTAAAGAGACTGCAACTGCTCCAGAGTATGAAGAGATGCATCCGCGCATTACTATGCTAAGTAGTGACACGTTATCTATCTCATCTACTGTGGATTTACATGACCAGAATAGAGTGTGCTTACACTCCTGGTTATTTCATGAGAATCAGTTTGAGAAAGGAGAGCAATGCATCTAAGTGCAATACAAGATGTAGATTACATGCCATCCATTGGTACCTTGTTTGGGGAAATGGGCGGAAGTGAACTCGCATCTAGGTTATCGACACAAAGTGGCGTTGGAGGTGTTATATTTGGCCATGCTGGAGATCCTATGGCCAATCGATACAATAAATTCCGTAACACTGTTACGAATGTCATAGTAGGAACAACAAAGAAAATCCTAAATACGTTTGATGTTATCATGCGTAGGGATAAACCAGTATTGTTGTCCTGTGAAGAAGACCTAACGAAAATACCAATGTGTATGCGGACAGGTCTATTGACATATGCTCCAATTCGTAAGTTATTAGATGAGAGCCAAATACACGGATTCGGTATTAAACCAGAATGGTTGCCGGAAGAAGACGTAGTTGGTAGACTGATCAATAATGGTCGAGTTGAAGAATATTATGATTGGGAAAAGAAACAGTGGAGATTCCCTGATCATATGGAATGGACATGGAAAGATGATGATCCTGATTTCGATGATGATCAGTTGACGATATTTGAGGCATCTAGGAACTATATGGAACAATTCATCCTTCGACAAATGTCAGAGGACGGTGAAAATCTCGATCCAACAGATTTTGGAGAAGGGGCCACCATAGGCGACCTAGAATAATTGTTTTAATCAATAGGCTAAGCGATGCTTAGCCTATTGTGTATTATTAAGGAGAGTAAAATGCTTGAACATAATTCGTGTATATCGGTCGATAATTCAATGCGTCAAGGAAGAAGACGTTCTTTCATCTTGGGCTACGCAACAGGGTCGTTTGTATCATTAGCGCTCGTAGTGTTAACGCGTTACATAGTTGGGCTCCTCTGAGCCCGCTATTTTTTTTGTATTAAAAATGATTTAATATCATCATCGAGCATAGTACATTAGTAATAAATAGGAGAGTTTACATATGTCACGATTGTCCCCAGAATGCGTACGTTACAGATACGCATTACAGATAGCGCTATGGACTATAGGTATTCCGAGACATAATCAATGTGATGAGCAATGTTGTCCAGATGGTAGCTGTTGTGTGAGTAGTAACATAGCTTCAGAACAATTGCGTTTAGAGTATGTGTCGATGTTATATGGCCAAAAGAAAGATTTAGAACGAGCCAGGACATTACAAGAGGACTTTGATTATGCGAGACTAGCAGCCGCATGCGAAGCTGAGCTTACAAATAAGATTGAGATACGACAACCGATATTTGAATCGATGGAAACGCTAGAAACAGAATATGCATATATTGTACAACAAGTACACGAATACGAACCAACAACGGAATTACAACGAAAACTACATGCGCAAGCATTGGCCCTAGTGGATAAGGCCACTGTCCCACAACAACGCGTGGAAGTAGCCTCAGGATTACACGTACAAGCATATACCAAACAGTTACATGCTTGGGTACGAGGCAAGTCCTATCATGATGATATAACGAATACGTGTTGTCCGGATGGTAGTTGTTGTATTCCTACCATTAATACGCCATATGGCCTACGTAAAAAATATGTCGCGGCTATTGAACAATTTGATATGCTTCTGGCGTTTCACATAGATAAAGAATTCAAGCGTGTTCAAAGTCAACATTATCGTAAGGTCGCCGACCGGCTTGAAGAATACACTGTATATCGCACATTGGTCTTCGGACTTTTAAAACTCATAATTAGTATATTGATTGTATATTACACGTGGGTAGTTTTTTTATCATACATATCATAAGGAGATTATAAATGGCACCAGAACCATGTTGTCCCATCTTAGATAACACTGCTACGGATGTACTTACATCTAAAGAAGCCATTGTTTGGCAACTACTACAATTCATGTTTCGCAACCCCGGAGACGTCTCCAATGTTTTTCCTGGACAATTGTTATCATTTGCGACATTAGCCGCAAAATATGGGAATGATCCAGCGGAGATAGCTTTACAATTAGAACATTCATTGGCCCTAGCAATATTAGACTATTGGTCCGGAGATGGAATTAGAATTGAAGTCTCATACACTCCCCATAACGAGACTGGATATAAACTACTTATATCTATACGAAATACCGATGACACTCCAATTCTCCATGCTTCTTCAGTAATCGAAGATGGTAATAGTATTGGAATTAACTATGCACTAATACGGGATGAGGTATGATGAAATCACTTGCTGAAAAATTAGAAATCGAATTAGACAAACAGATCCGACAACGCAATACGGTTAAAAGTGCAGAGTTTGCTGAATACCTACCGTTGTTTAGTAGAAAACATGACCCAAATGATCCGATCACTATAGAACAGCTATCTGAGCTGAGCCAGAAATTTCAAAATAGATTCTCACTATATCACCCTATTGTTATTGTTGATGAGTCAGGTGAGGTAGAGTTATCATTGCCTCCTGTATTTACACCAGCACCATCACTAGATGTGAATAAGGTTCGTGCCGCTGATATTGTACAGGCGATGGATGGTGCGATGACACGCGCAGATCCATTACGCTGTGATATTGAACAATACAGAGATATATTTATTTCTGCAATGGACCTATGTGAAGATAAGGACATACAGCAAAAATACATTACGGAATTCGAACGGTTAACCTCGGCGTTCATCGATGGTGTTCGCCCTGCAACAGTGAACGATGCGTCAATCGAAGCTGGATTGGATTTCGATTAGTGAACATTCGGTTAATTTCCATAAGTGATTTACATTTGGGACACAATAAAGTTACGGCTAATATAATACATCATAATTTGAGACAGGTCCTTTATCCGAAGTTGACAAGTGATCTTGATTTATTGAACATAGGAGGGGATTTCTTCGATACACTGATTCATTTGGATGGCAAGGCGGGATATGTAGCCTGTACTATCATCAATGAGTTGTTAGTGTTGGCAAAGGAACACGAGTTCTATATTCGTGTATTACGTGGAACCTTTTCGCATGATAGAATGCAAAATCAAATATTCACTGCAGTTGCCGAGGAGGCTACGTTACATGCCCTACCATTAGTTCGTGTTATTGACACCGTGACGATCGAACGCATTGACCCCCTTGATATCGATATTCTCTATATCCCAGATGACTTACCCACTAATGATGGAATGACTCTAATTCGCCAATGTATGGAAGATGTTCATTTGGCCAAGGTAGATTTTGTATTTAGCCATGGTTATTTCGAGCATTTGCTACCTATAGGCATTCCACATAAACCCGTCAATACCTTTAGTCCAGAGGTATTTGATAAGTTTACCAAGGGATGCGTGTGCAATGGACATATACATACTCCAAGTGTAGTAAAGAAAGTTATATCGCATGGTAGTTTCGAGCGGCTATGTCATGGCGAGGAAGAAGATAAAGGTTTCTTCACTATTGATTATGACACAGTGACGAACGAGACGACTATTCGCTTTATCAATAATCCTTACGCTACGATATTTAAGACTATTCATATCGATAGTGAGATTCCAAATATAGGCAAATGGTGTACTGAGTATATTGGAACCATCATTAGCAATACAAAGGCGACACATCCGACCCAATTTATTAGATTGGCCGGACAAGACAAAGTATTGATTTCTGCTCTAGTGCTCTATATAAAACAAACTTACCCTACTGTCCAAGTTACAATACTGGCAGATAAACACACCAAGGCCACAGAAGAAGAAATTATAACCACGTTGGTAGATTTACCTATTATCACGGAACAAAATCTACCAGAACGAGCAGTTGCGTTTTTAGCAGAAGAACACGACATTCATTTATCGGCTGATAGATTTAGGGAATTATTATCATGACAACAGAAAGTAGACGTGACCCACTTCTAAATGAAGATAGTAGTTTTTCAATCCCTACCGCATATGCGATTGATGGTATTGAAAAACATTTACCCACTACTACGTGCGATACCATATTGATTAGCGTCAATACATTAATACGTAATCATATTAACGTTGACCCGGATATGCATATGACTACGTTATTAGATAAGTTAGATGAGGAAATGGCCGCAATAGTAGAGGATGTGTCTGTAGTATTCGAACATGTAAATGTGGGGTGTCCAGCGATTGGATTTTATATCATGGAATATCCCCGATGTGTACCAAAAGGAATATTACGCGAAGATAATAAAGCAAGGGCAAGACTAACTACAGCAATCTCATACGTATTGAAAACAGCGAGGGGACATTTTGATGGCGAGAGTAGAAATATTGATAATGTCTCAGTCACGTTTAGTTATAATAAACGAGGACATCTCCCTTATCAATATTTGACAAACCTAGTCAAATCCATGTCCTCAAATAGGGAGGTCATGTTACTCTCTAATTGCCCATTAGACTACCATTTGGCCTTGCACACAAAGCGTTTTTATCTCATAGATTCTCATACTGGCAATATGCGTAAATATTCAGAGTTGGGAAATAAGGTATTTCCTAAGCGAGAGGAATTGCCATTTAACCCAGCTACGCATCTATTATTTGGCGATAAAGACTTTGTCCAATCTCCCCTGGGAATTAAGAATAAGCGAATTATTTACGATGCTGCTATTGCACAAAAATGGAGACTTGCAACTCATGAGACAATTGTACAGCGCTTGCGTACACTGGGTTTCCCCATTAAAATTAAATTGGGTTGACAATTGAGTATGTACAAAATAATTAATTTTTTTATAATAAAGGAATAACGTATGTCGGAAGAATCATTAATCGAACTAGTACCAAATAAGATTACATTGTACCAAATTAAGGGCGGTGGTGAAGAAGTATGTAATATCAGTACATATAACGGGAAATTACAAATTGGCGTGCTACCAAAATACGTGGCCGGTCAACCATTCAAGCCACTATATAGCCAAGGCTTCACTATTGCTGGCATTGTAATCATGAAGAATTATATTGCTAAATTAAAGAGTGCCACGCCTGGTGCTAAATTTCCAATAGTTGTTGAAGACTGGGATAAAGAACAGCGTAAATATGTACAGCAGTCATCTATCATATTTGGTAAAGATGATAAGAACGTATGTTTCTTAGAAGTCCATTTTGATGGCAGAGCTATGCGTTTTGAGTTCATGCTTCGTCGATTGGCTGTTGGGTCGGATCCAATGGACAAAGCGGCTAAGTCTGCAGTTGGCCTAGTTGAGTTAGAAGAGTATTTAACTCATTATGCGCCTTTAGAAATGACGATCGGTAGGCGTAAATATACACGCGGAGGTAATAATGCAGCAACTAGTAATAATACTGCACCAAGTGCAGGTCCTACAAGCACAGCTTCCTTTACTGGGGAGTCTGCTGTATTCTAAGTAATACATAATTAATATATTAGACATAAGCGCACATGCGCTTATGTCTATAATTCTTCATACTCCATTCAAATATATATTACATTAGTGAATTAGTTCGATTAATTAATAACTTTTTATCAATATGGGACATAGTGTATATGCGACATGATGGTATTTTCATTATAAGGAGAAATTAATGAAATATAAACGCACCGTAAATAGTGTGGGCGTAAACATGGTTAAAATTGATGGTGAGGGGATTAAGCTCCCGGACGGCGACCCGAAAATAATTGAGGAATATAGTAAATTTGTTATCTCTACATATAGCAAGTATTTACAGTTTAAAGATGATGTGGAATGGGACTCTATGATGTCGGCAACCAACCGGTTATTTGATTTCTTGGACGATGACACTAATCGTGAAATTATAATGATGCTGCTCGGCATGCACTATGACATTATTCAATTTAAGCGTAATGGTAGTGTGGAGAAAATTCCAGACCTGTTAAGTGATTTAGCAGAACATCTGTTTGAAGTGGATAACAAGCTAGGGTTATTTCCAAAGATATTGCTATATTGTAAAGAACATATCCCACTAGGGGATGTATCGAATATTGGCAAGTCCCCACAAGACACACGTGAACGTACTTATTATCCTGATGAAATACAGATAGTCCTAACAATGACAATGTATGCTAAATTAATGTTTCCCATATTGGGTGTATTGATGGATACGTTAGCTACGTTTAACGGCTGTAAGCTTAAGGAGTCCCAGTCGGTCGTTCTATTCCGAGACATATTCGATAAGCGTTGTCCCGAAATCGTAGATAAGCTACAGAACACCATTCGGACAAATCTTAAGAAAGGTTTTGATGAGGATATGACCTCTGCGTTTAATGGATTGACTGCCAATACATTATGTAACCAAATCTACTCATCTATGCTGACGCGTAATTTTGTCAATGTTGACCTATTCCGTAAGAATGGAAAGGTTATGACGTTCATCAATTCGTCAATCAATAAGACAATTATAACTGTCGTGCATGGCATGAATTCAAAGCGTGCCATGGCACGTGTTGATATGTCGGTCGGTGAAGATGCAAACAAGAAGTCACAATTAGAGATTGATTCGATTGTAAGCAATCGCCCCTCTGATCAGCCCTTGATAATGACATCTTCCCTAGATAGAGAAATCGCTATAACGCTTGGTGATTTTGATATTCCGATGGATGAGTATAAGCAATGCGTAGATTATTATTTATCTGCACATGTATATGTTACTAAGATCAATGAGCAATTATTAACTGCATTCGCAAGTAAGTATATATGCGGTGCAGCATCATTAAAAGATATGATGATCCTTGAAGTTACGAAGATAGCAACATTATTGCAATTAGTGGCATTAACTTGTGGTTATCGTGAACTTGCCCATATGGTAACTGCACATTCTGGTACAACAGCTAGAGTATCGTCATCTAAAATCGACCAAGTATTACGTATGAGTTACGTTAACGATCCGAAATTTAAGGCATTTCGTTTATCGTTAGAACAGACGTATATCAATGCGAAATATCGACAGAAACATTGGGATAGGATATGTGACGAATTGGCACAAAATGTAACAATGAAAACCTATTTATATAACACTGCCCCCATAATGTGGGAAGCAATGGAATTAAATAGCGAAGAGTACAATGGGAAACCCATTGGTTTTACAGAAAACTTAATCCCTTCATATAGTAAGATGATGGGGATGATTTTGGATGGAGGCGTATGATATCATCAATAGTTGAATTACCGATGGTAGTTGATCCGACAACATTGACTACCACCTCACCAATGAGCGGCGTATTGCGAGATTTTTTGCAAATACCCGCTGAGGGTCTCAGCCGTGTTGATAAGGTGGGTGCAGACGTAACGGAAGTGTCCCCGAATGCCGCGGTACATTGTTATAAGATAACAGAGCATCTGTGCGGTGGAGATCGTAGCTATGAGCGTACGTGTGTGAGTTTCGATAGGTTAAACTTATCCACGTTGCTTGAGCAGACTGCAACTGCGGAGACCTCGCCATGGCCAGTGAAGTTATATCCAATAACCACACGGGCATATCACATAACTGCCGGACAGCCCGCGGTGCCGTACAAGACTTATCACCATGCGACTGGCATTAAGCAAGTGTTAAGCGAACTCGTTGGCGTAGAACCAGACGACTTGTATAGTATCCATGAAGCAATTGTATCCTGTATGCATGGGCAGATAATGCGCGCGGATACGCCACATGTCCTGGGTGCTCTACGTGACTACTTGGAGGTGCATGGAGAAAAAATTAAGCGCTTAATTAATCCAGCATTGGCAACGGATAATAATCGGTTAGTGGACTTGTTAACATATGACACTTCCGCATGTCAATTACGTGATGCGTCTGTGGCGCAATTAGTAGATGACTTCGATGAAACTGTGCAATTGCCTGGAGTTGGCAGATATGATGGATTTCCGTATCTAATCGATGCAGGTGGGGCAATTTCGTCAACACAACTAAAGACCATGTTAGGGTTAAACTATACACATAGAACCATACCGGTCACCAAGCCAGTGGAAAAGAACTGGCTATATGAGTTGTCTGATACTGCACGAGAAATAGTGTATCATCTCGTACATCTAATATCACAATGCGGCGCAGTGCCAGATAGGCAAGATATTGCAATATTCATACAGCAGCTATATTTTGAGCTTTTTGGACATACCAGGAATTTAACGTTAGATATAACCCTGGGAGATGATGCCATTGTGACATTTACCGGCATTGATGGTACTACAACAAAACATATACAGCTCGACTTAATGACTGCTGTGTTGACAAGCAACAAGTTCATATTGTAGTTGCAACACACATATTCAGTACATATACGTACATATATTACGTTATTGAATTAATTTACAACCCCAACTATTTCTAGGAGAACATATGGGATTATATGAATCAACGCGCTACCGTAGGGCAAGCGGCACACGACGAGGTGTCAATTACGATCATGCACCAGTAATATCAATGACTGGCAACGGACGTTCTAGTGCTGTAAAACTGTTCATTTGTCCGCCACATGAACAACAGCCGCAGTATTTGCGCCCCCTCACGTTTAATTTTAACGATAGCATGATTGATGATTTGCGCGCCCCGCAGTTATCATCACATGCAGTTGCATCGTTCAGGGGGAATGACAAATCCAATTTACGCAAAGCTATTTTGCCTACAACAAACGGATTACCCACTGACACTGCATGGTATGAGTCGCTGTGGTCATTCATATTAGTATTCGATGGCGGTAAACGTAATGTCGCAGATAGTAGGACCATACTAACTGGGTATTTTACGGAGGAACCAGTTGTAGAACATACGATGCGCTCCTCTAATCCTGTGTTTAATTTAGATGCGATGTTAGTGTTCACGCATAACAGCTCTATGATCATGCAACAGGAATTCAATTCCCGTGGGGCACAAACATTGTTGGCTACTACAAACGCAGACATCATCCCAGATAGTGCGAATAAACTAGTGCATGGTGAGGCAACATTAACCGATGCTGGCACCATAGCAGCATGTAATGTACCAACTGCATTAGGAGAACGCATTTCTGCAGATGCACACGCCTATGTTTCATCATATGGCGATAGGGCAAGAGTGGCTTCGGCATGTACGCGATCTCCAAAGGCCCAATTGTTAACCATAGCTAAGGCAATGGACACAGCCACTACGCATACTGAATGTTCTACATTGAACCGTGGGTCGTTGGCACATGATCCTTATCAGTTTGATGATTTCGATACATTTGTGTCGGCAATGTATTCGAATATTGGATCAGAGGATGTGATTATAAACACTAATGGCATTGACCCTGCAGTACCAATGACATTAGGACAATTGGATGCTTTGTTCCCAGATATAGAACCACAGTGTCTGAATATCGCCCCCTCTCTACAGTTCGATATTCGGGACACTGGAGAAATAAGTATTTCCAACACTATGTCTGCTTTAACCCAATCGATTGTATCAATGGTCGCATGCGAATACGGTATAAGTGAGATTGATTTCACTTACGGCTCATACGTAGCACATGATATTTGCAATGTAAGTAAAGGTGCATGGGAAGTCTCAATCATAAACTCTATGATGAGTGGTGGAGCAGAAGTGCGAGAGGACACGCTCTTGCGATCAGGTGAAATGTTTAAGCAAGCACTAGAGGATCAGCTATTCCCTACTCTGCTAGAGCTTGGTGGAGAGTTTATCCTACAAGTGTATTATAACGCAACTGATAATACAATCATCGACTTGCAATTCTTAGATGAGCAAGAAGAAGATGGGTATTATAGTGTTGATAATAGATTGGGTGGATTATTATCACCAGCAATTGGGGACGTTAATTCGTTTACGAACAACAAAAACCAATTAACCTATTTAACCAATGTCGTGGGAAGTGAACCAACGACGATGAACAACCAGGAAAGTATTTTTAACGACCATGATGTACCACGCAGTGCATTATTATAAGGAGTAGTATGTCAGATTTACACCGAAGCATTGACGACTTCCTAGCCAAACTAGTTGAGTTTAGTGGAGTCTTTTATGTAAATGAGGATCATTACATTTGTATGGTGGATAGTGACGATCCAGTATGTTTAGATATTAACGGTAAGGCAACGCCGTTAATGTTATTTCATAATAAGATGCCCTCTGGCGAATTCTGTATTCTAAACCCACTAGTTGAACAAGTGGGTATTAGTCCAGAACGTAAGTGGTTTAACAACCTATTGGCTAGTGCAATTAGTGCATTGCCAAAAGCTACATTACTTACTGCCGCCAAAGAAGTAGTTAAAGGTTCCGATAACATGAAGACCTTGAGTCTGATCGGTAAACACGCTAAGGCTATAGATGCTAAGTTCGTGAAAGAATTAGAGTCTATCAAACCTACAGACTACTGTAAGTTGTTCTACCATAAAGGAAAACGTACAGCACAATTACAAAGTGCCGTGATGGATCCAGCTAAGCAAGATAGTCTTGGTAAGTCGATACGTAAGCGTTCATGGACTGCTTTGCGCGGCATGATGGAAATCCTATTTGACACAAAGGATATTCCTGGACTGTATAAGCATACGGCTGACATTATCGCTATTCCTGAAACGGAAGCTAAAGTGACCGTAATCATCCATGCATTACAAGCACTAGATAAGCATTTCATGAATGTGCTCGGGTTGGATGTCACAGCCAAGGAATTGTTGGCGCATTTGGGTGGACTAGCCGATTACCAAAAGAAATGCCAATGGTTTAATCCTGCTTCTGTAAATACAGAGGCTAGTGCATCAGTGAAACTACCGTGGGAAGCGGAAACACTTCCTACCCGTTCACTGATCCCTAGACCAAGATCGGAAGTGGCCCCACGAAGTGGTTTGCCAGGTATGCAGCATTTACCTGCCCAATTACCAGAGGATGTTGATCATTATGGTAGACCCCTCGGACAATCTCGACAACTAACCTCAATTGCAGAATTGGGGCGTGCTAAAGCAGTTGACCCAGGCATTCAACGATTGGCCGGAATGGTTGCTCCGCGTAGTGGATTTTCAGCAGTGCGACACGGTAGACCACTCGGAAGACGTTCATTACTATAATGAATACTCTACAATATGCCCCATACCGGGGCATATTTTTTTTGTTAAAGGATTAATATGGCAACAATAAGAACATATATCGGCTATGCGATAGGTACTAATATGGGCGACGCCGATAGAGAATTAGAAGTAATGGTTCCGGATTTTGCACCGACCGCAGAAGGCGTGGTTGATAACGAGTACGTACCAGATACCATAGATGTAGACGTGACCAATACTGTGATAGGCGGGAAATCACGAGCGTCTGTCACAATTTCTGAAACAATAAAGTGTACGTATTTTGGAGGGAGATCGAATATCTCAATTCCAAATATATATAGAGGCGAACATGTGCTTGTACACAATATGGGAAACGATGTTTTTTACTGGGAGGAATTAGGCCGTGACGATGCAATTCGTACAACGGAACATTTAGTCCTTCATGTTGCGAATAAGCATCGTCCAGATACAACAGATGCGCTTACTCCAGCTACAATGTACACAATATCTATGGATACTAGAGAAGGGAAACGAGGAATTCGAATTCATACCTCTGCTGGGACAGACGAACCAGTAACTTACGATATAAACATCGATACTGATAAATCTATTGTCGAAACAATTGATAGCTTAGGTAATGGTCAGCGGTTAGCATCAAATCCTAACGGCGTTAGTACATGGCACACATGGAATAAGGAAGGGTCCTCAGTTATTTTAGAAGGAACTAATATAACGGTTAATGGTCCAGATACGCACACAACTAATTCGCCAACGGTCACAGTTAATTGTCATGTTACTACAGTGAACGCAGGGAGCTCAGTTAGTATAAACACTCCGGTGACTAATATTAGCGGCGATGTCGCAATTGGCGGATCCCTTGCAGTGGCCTGCGCGGGCGGTTCCGGAACCGCCCGATTTGCGGGAAAGATAATTGGCGACGCCGACATTGCGATGGCCGGCAATATTGCTATTTCTGGAAACCTGTCTGCTGGTGGCGATGGTGCTTATGGTGGTAATGTCACAGCAGCTAATTTATAATGAAAGGGTATTATGGTAGAACCTATTCGTAGAATCACCTTTAAAGAGCAAGACTTCATACACAAGTCTGTTAACCTATGGTTACAATCTGAACGATTGTTGGCTAAAGAAAGAGAGGTTGAAAAGACAGCATATTTTAATATAGCATCATACAACCTATGTTCCATATCACAAACTTCACTAGATAAGATAATGTCGGAGCAAGGTTCACAGAACGCAGTCGTTAGACTAAAGCAGGTGTATTTATTAGTAGTGACAGTGTTGGGCCTAGATAGATATAACCTAATGCTCGATGATTTAATTGAATCATTAGAACAGCTACACGTGCCAAAGGCACGCGAGCTGGTTATTGAGCATCCTTATGTCGGGTTAGTACCGATTGCAAATTCACTAATAGTTCATCACATGATAACATCAAAAAAGAAGTAGTTATCTCCTAAGCCGCGATGTCGCATAACTGGCATATAGTGTATTAATTGTTTGACTGGAAGGGATGGTCAATTCTGAAATCCCTTCCAGTTCTGCATTACTACTAATTTCGCTTAGCCATAGAACAATCCATCCCATCGCGACATCCTCCCCTATTTTTTCTAGGAGTTCATGAATTCTATATTTAGAACTATGTAGTATATCCGCAGGGATGGTAATGGTCCTACTAGAACGAAGGATGTGATTTCTATGGTCGCGTACATACTGTACCCAACCGCTATCTAGTGGGTCGGTCGGATAGACACCATTTGATAATTTTTCTGATAATGAGGGCATGTATTCTCCAGTAAGATTTTAAATATATATTACGACTATGAACATATACAATAACCAACCCCAAATTTTTTTAGGAGATAAGGAATGAATAATGTAACGAGAGGTTATTATGAAAGATGAGCTAATTGGCGATGCGTTGATTAGGCATGAGGTATTAGGCATGGAATTATTACTATGTCCTTTTGCGCAACATGTATCCGCTCAGCGAGCAGCGATGTTCGCTGCGAATTTACCGCAGGCCGTGATTGTTAATGGATGCGAAGCTCCTAGGATTTCTACTGGGTATGAGAACAAATTTAGGGACTATTCCTTTAACAACATGCGTCGTGAAAATGATGCACGTATCATCGACATCGTTCCACAATTCGCATTGCATACCGGTGCATCGCCAATTAAAACAAATCCCTCACAAACCGTAATTTATGAGGATTTAAAAACTGGTGTTGTAGAATATTTCGAGATAACGGAATACACTGCATGTAATGCGGGCTTCGGATATAGAAACAAAAAGATTAACCGCTTTAATTTGCGAAGAGGGAATATGCTACCTAAGGACATGGCATTTACTGAACCAATTAGTCATGATAAAGAAACATATGCCATGGGGGTTAATGCCAATGTAGCATTTATGACTCATCCAGCTGTAGTGCAGGATGCGTTTGTAATCTCTGATCGACTAGCAGATAAGTGTGAGCATTATGCGATTAATACTACAAAAATTAATCTAACTAAAGACTCAATTCCACTCAATATATTTGGGACAGGGGATGCAATTAAGGCAATGCCTGATGTCGGTGAGCAAGTAGGTGATACTGGGTTAATTATGTGCGTGCGAGAGTTGGATGATAATACTTATTTAGTGAATACTACAGAGGAGGCATTGTCTACTCCGCAGCCACTACATGATGATCTATTTGCTGCACCAACAGGTGCTACAATCCTAGACATCAAGGTATATTGTCCCAATAACGTATATCGGCAGCTCTCTAAGAATCCTGGAGCATATGCACAGCTGTTGAAGTATCAAGAACAGCAACATGTGTATTATGACACAATTGTTTCTATCTACTATGACTTAATTCGGAACAAAGCCAAAATTGGTCCTAAGTTAGCGAATTTAGTCACTAGGGCTATGAACTTACAGTCAGCTAAACATAGTCAAGGCCAGACACAATTTAAGTTACAAGATAGGCGTGATAATAAAATTGAGTTCATGCAAGTACATGTGACTTATGGGTATAATAGGAAAGTTAGTCTAGGTTCTAAGTTAGTAGGACGCGACGGGGCTTTGTAATGTAGGTCCCAGCTACAGAAATGTAGTAATAAATAAATACTCTCTAATTGCGGGAAACTCGCGAAGTGTAATAGTACTACCCTATCATGGCAACATAGATATGGGAACCCTATATAACGATAGGGGCATAGTAAAAACCTATTACGCATGTGACAATCATACGCAGCGAAGCATCTCTAGTAGATGAACGTTCAACGACTAGTGCATTGTGCACGTAGGGCCCAAGTGGGTAGGCAATAGCAATAAGGCCTTTAAATCGAAACGGGAGTCCCGTACCACGTAATGGTGACGGTGAAGATATAGTCTCGTCTATAGGGAAACTTATAGCAGTCCGTAAATAGGACGGAGAATACTTAACGAGTATTCTTGAAGATAACGAAGGGAGTGGTTAGTAAAGTCATTCCATTGGAAGATATGCCAGTAGACGATTATGGCTTACGGGCAGATATTATTATAAGTCCTGAGTCAGTATTTAATCGTATGAACCCTGCGCAACAATTCGAACAGTTCTATAATAGAGCTGCCTCAATAGTTCACCAACGGTTAGTTGATGGCGAGCTAGGAAACGATAATGCGGCCGTTGATTATATATTGGAGTTTCTAACGGATATCAGACCGATATATGGAGAATTTATTCGTGAGCAATTAGCGACAGAAGAGTTGCGAATGGATTTCCTAGATGAGGTTAAAGACACCGGTATTTATATGGTTATCCCACCATATACAAATGGAGTAGGTCCAAAACATGTCCTGTTTATTGCAGAGAAATATGATATTCGGGAAACACCGGTATCGTTTAATACGACGTTTGCCGATGGTACAACTGAAACGATCAGGACTATTAACCCAGTAGCGATAGGTTCGAAATACTTAATGCTATTAGGTAAAATTCCCCTATCGATGATGTCGTCCGTGGAAATGGGCTACGTTAATCAATTCGGTACTCCTGCCAAGCCACATAGTAAGAATACTAAGTCACAGCATATTTATGGATTGACCCCAATCCGATATGGCGAAGACGAGATTTGTATGTTAACTATGTGTGTAGGAGCCGATACTGTGGCCAGATTCGTAGGTACAACGGCTAATAGCCCTGAGGCAATCAATATGGTCGGTAAAGAATTGTTGACAGCTAAGAAACCCTCTGCTTTACGTAGAATTAAAATGTCTACAAAAGCAATTATTAAACTGAATGTTAATATCGGTATTTATACCCATATGTTAGGAGTAGCCGGATATGGTCCAGCAAAGTAATCTGAAAGAGATATTGAACACTCATATAAGTGACCTTGTTAAATTGACAGGCCACATCGATTTGTTAATGGATGATAATGTACGCGTAACTATCCCCGCCAGAATACTTACGCTACATACGTTACTATGGCGACCTTATATAACCTATGAGTTGCCAATTACATCTAAGCACATCTATGAGATTAAAGCCATCGATGGTTCTGTATTTGCAGACATCCATACTGCACAATACGGTGAATTATTAGAATTATTGCCTGATGAACGTCATCAAGATATTATTAATGAGTTATGGTTGTGTATTAACGACATTGATAATTTTGTGGTACGATATCTTGGAGCATATCACCAATCGATGAGTGCTTATAGTCTATCTAAAATTCAGATGCACGATAAGATAAAAGCATTGACTGATGTGCATTTAGATAAGAACATGGGTACTAAAATCGCTGAGAAGAAAATGGCTGAGCTTAGTGGTAAATTATCAGCATTGTTGGCAAGTGATGAATTAGGTGATAGTAACGTATTACGTGCATTCATGCAAACTGGTACGTTAAATAAGAACCAGATCCCACAACAGATGATAGCATATTCTACTAGGTCTGACATAGATGACAAGATGATGCGACATATCATAAATTGTTCTGCTATGTCAGGACTCAGGAACATATATGATTTTGCTACAGAGAGTCTATCTGCTAAGAAGTCCAGTTATTTCAATAAGGTAGTAATTAAATCTACGCAATATTTTGCTAGGTTATTACGTCTTAATAATTTACCACAGGTTAAAATGTATCGAGGTAGCTGTGGTACAACAAACACATTAACTACTAAACTCAATCCACTGCATACCAAACAGTGGGTTGATAAGGTAGTATATGTGGACGGGCACAGATTGGAGATAACTAAGCATAATCATAAAGAGTTTGCTGAGAAGACTGTACATTTTAGGTCACCTACGTTATGTCGACACAAAGATGGATGTTGTGAAGAATGTGCAGGTAGGAGGTCAAGTCGCCCATGGGCATGGGT
>Ga0256837_1000778_pt1 | contig 24980 bp, 18 predicted proteins | sample 4562384metaG_FD_185976 | JGI IMG/M metagenome (GOLD analysis project Ga0256837, IMG submission 185976) | Hydrothermal vent microbial communities from Guaymas Basin, Mexico - 4561-384 | ecosystem: Environmental > Aquatic > Marine > Hydrothermal vents | place: Mexico: Guaymas Basin | collected... | reverse complement strand
TCCAATATCTCCCATTTTCACACCACTACTTTTGGCTTTTGTAAATTTATCAAACAGAGGGGCTAAGGGTACGGCAAAAAGAAGAAGCATCACCCATAAAGTGTAATTAACACTATCTACAACAAGGGCATAAGCAAAAGCATCTTCAGACACATTCAAAGCTGAGCCAACAGCTATCATATTTGCTGTACCACCCATCCAACTTCCTGCAAGTGCTCCAAATGCACCTGCAGTAGTTGGAGAAAAATCAAAACTATATGCAACACTCACAAAGGCAATAAGTAAAGAAAAAAGTGCTAAAAAGTATGCTTGAAGAAGTGACTTACCAAGTTTTAAAAACTGTTTTATATCTACTTGAAGTAACATTAAAAAGAGCATTGCAGGGAGTAGATTCTCTTTGACTCTTTTATAAATAGTGCTTATTTCTGAATTTGTATCAAAAACATGAAAGGAGGCTAAAAACATACTCACTGCATAGATAATAACTACCGCTGGAATATATTTAAAAATCTTCAACTCTGTTTTACTTTCTAAAAAATAAAATATTGTAGCGATAAATGCTAAAGTAAAGAGATAAAGTAATGGATTTTCTATCAAGTGTTGCCCTCTATTTTTTTTATAAGTGTATCATAGTTTTCAAATTTTACTGAGGATTTACAGATGAAAACTTTCACTCTACTTTCACTCTCAACATTTATACTTGCCTCTTCACTCTATGGTGCAACTCTAGGTAAAGAGATTAAAAAAAATTCACTTATAGTCTATAACTCAAACATAGCACTTGTACATGAAGAACGAACACTTGAACTTACAGAAGATGATACACAAATCATCTATAGTGGCATAACAAAGAGTATAGAACCAGATTCTATTAATGTTTCACTACCAGAAGGGGTAAAACTCTACTCACAACAGTATCGTTTTGACAAACTCACACTTCCAAAACTTTTGGATGCCTATAAAGGAAAAAAAGTAGAGCTAAGACTTCTTAAAAATAGAAATGAGTTTAAAATCATCACAGCCACACTCCTCTCTAGCAATGGATCTACATCTCTTGTTCGAACACTTGACTTTAAAATCCTCTCAGTAGCAAATAGTGCTATTCGTTTTGAAGAGATTCCCGAAACACTTATTACAAAACCTTCTCTTGTTTGGAAGATAAAAGCTAAAGAGTACACAAAGGCAGATATGAAGCTTGATTACCTTGTAAAAGGTATTAGCTTTAAGAGTGCATACACTCTTATGCTTGATGAAAAAAGTGCAAAGCTTATAGGATGGATTAGCCTTAATAACCAAAGTGGTAAAAGTTTTAAAAATACAAAACTTTCTCTTCTTGCAGGTGATATTAATAGAGTTACAACATCAACATATAATCCTCCTCGCACAATGAGAGCGATGCAGATAAATAATGCAAAAGGAGAAATATCACATAGATCTTTTGAGGGCTATCACTACTATAGTATTCCTTTTAATGTAACAATTGCAGATAGAGAAAAAACACAAATAAAATTTCTTGAAGATGCAAATATAAGTGTAAAACGACTCTACACTTCGCACCTCAGTAATCCCCTCTATCTTCAAGGGGATCAAAAAGTATCTGTATCACAGTATGTAAAACTCTCTCCTCTTGAGACTCCTCTACCAAAAGGAGTGCTTAGAACCTATGCCACTCTTCACAATCAGACTATTTTACTTGCTGAAAATACTCTAGCACATACACCGAAAGAGACTCCCATCACACTAAAACTCGGTAATAATTTTGATATAAAAGTGACACAAACACTTCTAAGCTGTCAAGATACTGAAAATAAGTATAATGTAAATATTTTATATAGTATTAAAAATAGTACTGATGAGAATAGAACAATCACAATAGAAACACCCTTTAACAAAAAAACAACTTCACTAATAACAAGTGAAGTACCCTATACTTTTACAGAAAGTAATATAGTAAAATTCAAACTTGATCTCACTCCAAAGAGTACAAAAGAGTTTAAAGTAAATTATGAGAGTAGTAAATAATGGCAAAATATATCATCCTAGATACAGAGACAACAGGCACAGGTGACACAGACCGAGTAATACAACTCGGGTATATTGTTTTAGGTTCAAACCCTATAGAAGTACATAATGAGTTTAATAGCACTGATGTACCAATTAGCTATGGGGCTATGGAAGTCCATGGCATTACTCAAGACATGATAAAGGACAAACCTCTCTGCACAGAGACATCTGCTTATAAAAGACTCCTTGAGTTAAACAGACAGGAGAACTACCTCATTATTCATAATGCCCCTTTTGATATTAAAATGCTTGAAAAAGAGGGGTTTTCTACAGAGATGAAAGTAATAGATACCCTTAGAGTTGCAAAACATATTCTCCCAGATGAAGAAGCACATAGATTGCAGTACTTTCGCTATAAGATGGAACTCTATAAAGAAGAAGAAAAAGAGGCATCTGATCTTGGCATAGTCGTTAAAGCACATGATGCTATAGGAGATGTTCTTGTCCTTAAACTTCTTCTCTCAAAACTCAAACAAGCTGTTTTAGAAGCTTACCCAAATGAGAATCCAGTAGAGAAGATGCTTGACCTTACAAACACCCCCATACTTGTTAAGTCATTTCGATTTGGTAAACATAAAGGAAAAACACTTCAAGAAGTTGCACACGAAGATGCTGGATATCTCCGATGGATGCTCAGCTCCATGGAGAACCTTGATGATGACATGCGTTACTCTATAAACCACTACCTTACATAAGAAAATATTATTCTTATGTAACTTCTCACTCCTGAATATCCACGCTTTAAACTACTTCACTCTTTTATGTGTATATTAGTAACACGTATAAAAAAAAGTAATTTATTACAAAAGTATCACAAAAGACCAATCTATCGCACTAATGAGATAAAATTATCATATTTCCATCACATAAAGTATAAAAGTAATTTATATTTTAAGCTTAAACAAGATTACTTTTTTTTATAATACTGTAAATCAAAATATTGAAGGTTGTTAAAAAATAACAATACTTCAACAAAGGAAACATATGTTACATTTAAAATCATACGTTGGATCGATCGTTTTAGCAAGTTTATTACTTCAAGGTTGTGGAAGTGACTCATCATCAGTGCAAGTTGCTCCATCTACTACAGTTTCTGAGGAGTCAACAGCTTCATTACAAGAAGCACAAGCAAGACTTGACTTAACTACAAGTGCCATTGCCAATGCTTCAGCAAAAGACAATGCACAAGCACAATCAGACTTAACACTTAAATTTGCTGCGTTAGATGCAACAAATGATGAAATGAAAGCATTTGTAGATCAAACAATAGCTAAAAATAGTGACATTACGACAAGAGGAGAAGCTTACCGCGCTATGGTGACTGCTTTAACTGCTAGCACTTCTGCTCAAAATGCACCGCAGCGTCTTGCACTTTTCGACTCTATAAAAGAAGATTTAGTTGGACTTTTAGATAGTGATCTTGGAAATACAATTACAGCAGCTACATTTGATGTAGTACTTAACTCTGAAGGTGTAACTGTAGTAATGCTTGATGCAGCACGTGGTTCACACACAATAACAAGAATTATGATCGATGCACTTGATGCTGACTGGTCATTAACTGCAAAAATGGTTCCAATGCTTCAAGAGAACCAAGAGTTTGGTGAAAAATTTCTAGCGCTCGCTTATGAAGAACCACAAATGGCAAGATTTTTCTTCTCAAGAGTTGATGCTACAATGTACGATGCGCTTACTGATGCAATGCTTCTCTCAGATGCAAATCCTGAAACTCGTGATGATACAGTAGAGTACTCTGTTACTGGATATATGGGTGTACTAATGAATATGTACTCAAAAGAGTACTTTGTAGCTCAAAATTCAGGTGCAAACAAAATCACTAGAACTGAAACAGTAGATGGTGTTGAAGAGGAAGTTAAATACTCTAAACTAGATGCAGAAGGTAACTTAGCAACTGATGATAACTTCGTAAACTTACTTTTTAATACAGGTGCAATTGCAACTTATAACAGTGCAACTCAAACTTTTACAGCACATGGAGATGGAAATGAACTTACCAATGAGAAGTTCTTCTATGCACTTTTCAAGACATCTGCATCTACAAACAGCTTTATTGATGCAATGGATCAAATTCCTGTAGCAAGAGTTGCTCTTATGGACAATATCTTTATGGGAACACAAAAAGAGCAAACAGATACACTTCAAGGATCTATGAACATCATCGCTATTGGATCTGCAATGTATGATGGTATTTATGGTACTAAAAACATTGATAGTGTTCGTGTACATGCTGAAGGTTTAGGTGCATATACTGGTGCATTTATCGGTTTTGCTGGACTTATCCCTTTTGATCGTTTTGTTCCTTATGGAAAAGCATTTATAGATGCTGGTTATAAATATGCTGAGTTCCAAGGTAGTGCAATTCCTGATTTAGTTGCTACTGCATGGGACTATGTAAATAGTGATGATAACACAACAACTTTATCTGCTCCATCTCGTTCAGGTATGCATGGTATTATTTATTCAGATTGGACAGGTGATGTTACAGACTTAACTGTTTCTGCTATTAGTAATGGTAAGACCTATTTAACTGATGTTGCTTTAGCTGCATATAGTGACTTTGACTTTAGTGATTTTAATGTAAGTGCATTAAGTACACAAGCTGTAAATGAACTTAAAAATGCTAGTGATATCGCACTTGCAACATTTATGGATGGAAATGCTGAAACTGGTTTATATACTACTGAACTAGCAACTGGTGAGTCTGTTGCTGGTATACATGGTCTTTTAGAACTTGCTGTTCGTGAAGATATGGTAAACACTGGTTTATCAACTGATATAACTGAAGCTGAAGGTAATTTTACACTTCCTGCTTTTGCTGACATTACTATGGAATTCGCTTATAATACTGCATCAGGGAATGCTAGAGCTTATTATAATGACAATGTTGATGCTGAATGGTTTGCTGACTTAAGTTCAAATGAGCTTGTTCGTGAGTATTTCTATCCAGATGCTAACAACACTTATATTCCTAGTTCACTTCTAGCTATTGACTGGTTAAAAGTTCCTGCAAACTATGAAAATGCTAGCTACGAAGACTATGCATTTGATTTTAATGCTGGTTATGTAGATGTTTATGTTGTATCTACAAACGTAAACTTAATGAATGAGATTGATCTTCCTACAGCAGTTGATCCTCTTAAAACAATTACAATGGAAGCTGTTGATATGAGTAGTGACTCTATTATCGCTGTTGATGAGAATGGTTTAACTATGGATGGTCTCTATGTTTACAAAATCCGTGTTATCTCTCCTGCAGATGTTGAAGCAGTTCTTGCTACATTCACAGATTATGGTGATACTGTCTCTGCTCTTCTTGGTTTAGACTCTTCAAATGCTGAAGATGTTGCAACTGAGCCTATTGCCGAGTAATATATCTCTATCTTACAAAAGAAATAAACCAGCTCTAAGCTGGTTTATTCTATTCTCTCAAATCCGAAAATTTCTTCTTTCAGAATTCAGTGGAATTTTAAAACAAAAAATTACTTTTAGGTTTATATACAATGAAAAAAACTCTCCTTTTATCTCTAGCAGCATCTTCTCTTTTTGCTACCAATGGTCTTAACATGATAGGTACTTCAACAGTATCTCGCTCTATGGGTGGAACAGGTGTTGCATTTTACTCTCATGCAACAGAAGCACTTCATAAAAATATCTCTTTAATGGGCGATATCGGAGACAAAAGTGAATTTCAACTTGATGTTACTTACTTCAATGCAACTGTTAAATCAACTGTCTATGATAAAATGCCACTAAATGCTAATGTTGATCCTCTTCCAAATCTAGCGAGCTATAATGGACCATCAACAGCAACAAGTCAGCCAATGATGGATACAAGTTTTATACCCTCTCTCTCTTATGTAACTCGCATTAATGATAATACTGTATTTGGTTTTGCTTTTATTGGTGCAGCTGGAATGGCTGCACAATATGAGGGTGACTACCCACAAAGACAGATGAATACATCTATGATGCTTATGAAAATTATACCTGGTATCTCTTACCGTCAAGGAAATACAACTTTTGGTTTTGCTCCAGTAATCGGTCTTGGCTCTATGCACCTTAACTATGATGAAGCTTATCTTAATGCAAATGGGGAGGCTTACCCTTATGGATCAAAACCACAATCCCAAAGAGAAGGTCTCCTTGGTACAAATGCAGGAGGCGAAGAGCTTGTACCTGCTTTTGGATTTACCGCAGGTATGGATGTCAAAGTAACAGAAAAATTCCGAGTAGGTATTTCATATAACTCAGCGATAAAATATGCATATAGTGAAGTGGCAAATTTTTCTCATTTTGGTCCAAATGGTATGGTTTATATGAGTGATGAATGGATGAGAAACAATACAGGTGTAGGACTAAACAAAGGTCCCAATGCACTACCAGTAGGAGAGCAACTTACAAATGCAATGATTGCAGGTGGAATGAACTCTACACTTGCAGGAGCAATAGGAAGTACAGTAGGTGCATTAGCAGGTACAGATACAATACAGAGTGCTTTAGAAGCTACAAATCCAGCAAAACGTGATGACTTAACATTAGAACAACCTTGGGAAATTGCTTTTGGTGTCGCTTATGATGTGACAAAAAGAACAACTATGACTTTTGACTATAGATATATCGCTTGGGGACTTGCTGAGGGATATAAAGACTTTGGTTGGGAAAATCAACAGGTTTTTGCTATTGGTATGGAGTATAAGGGTGATGGTTTCTCACTTCGTGGTGGTTATAACTATGCGGCTTCACCTATCAGTAATGTTACAAATGAATCAGGAGCACTTCTTAGTGATGTCCAAGGTACCCTTGTATTTGATCAAGCACTCTCTATGCTAAATCTTATAGGATTCCCTGCTATTAGTACAACTCACTTCTCTGCAGGTTTTGGATATGAGTGGTCGAGAGATTTAGATTTAGATTTTACACTCGCGTACTCACCTGAAGCTACAACTACAAGAAGTGGTGCACTTAGTCCATTTCAAACAGGTTTAGATGCTGTTGATATGAGCTATGAGTACTCAACAAGTATGGAACAACTTACACTCTCGTTCGGTATGAACTACAGATTTTAGGAAATATTATGCATTTACAACTCTCAACACTTACACTCTCCCTCTCTACTATTTTTTTTCTTAGTGCCTGCGGGGATGGAGTAGAACGAAATAGTACTCCAACAAAACTTCGCCCCTCACTTGCTGAAATGTCTGGTCACTTTATAGATTCTGGAGTAGAAGGTATAACATACTCTCGCTCAAATGGTGGAGAACATATAACACAAGAGGGTGGTAAATATAACTATTATCTAAGTGAACGACTCACATTTAGGGTAGGAAACCTAGAAATTGGAACTGCACTTGGACTCTCTACCATCACACCAAAAGATATAGTTTCTTATGAAGACCTTACCCTAAGTACTTCCATAGAAGACCCTGAAGTAAACAATAGAACGCGTACACTTATGTCTCTTGATGAGGATCAAAATCCAGCAAATGGTATACAGATATCTCCACAAACTCGTGCAAGTGCTCTCTCTTGGGAAACACCTGACTACTCTTTAAGTGAGACTGCATTTACTGATGCACTCAAACGTGTAACAAATAATGATATAGCTACTGTTGTCTCTAGAGAAGATGCTATTGATCACCTCTCAACTTCTCTTCGTTGTGTTTACTCAGGAGCATATAGTGGTACTTGGCTCTACCCTAACGGATCAAAAGATGGTTTTGTCGGTGTTATGATACAAGCAAATGGTACTATTGTAACACTTGGTGATGGACAAGACTTAAACAACGATGGAAATTTTTCTGAATTTCTTTTTGCCAGAGGCTCACATAATGCCGATACTGGCTACTTTTACTTCGATGAAACAGGTGAATTTAAAGATGGTGGTATTATTCCAAGTGACATAGAGGTTTCAGGAGATGGTTCCTCCCAAAGTTATGATAGAGTAACAGGATCATTTAAACAGATAAATCCAGAGACAGGACTTATAGAAGAGGGTTCTTATGAAGCTAATCGTGTAGGACAAGGAGATGATGTTTCATACCGCTATACAGGATATGGTTATGATAATCCAACTTCAAATGAGAATCCACTCACAGACAAAATATTAGGACTTTTTACTCTTGATATTAATAGAAATGGCTCTATTTATGGTCTTATTCATGATGCAAGAAACAACCAAGAGCCCTCTCTTCTTGGGCAAATTGATTTTACAACAGGTATAGTCGATATGAACTTAAGCTATGAAGATGGTTCGAATTACAAAATAACTGGTACTATTTTATTTGATGGTACTTTAAATCTTGACTGGTTCGATGAAACCGGCACTCAAAAATATGGTTATATTGATGGTGTAGGTTGTCAACTGCAAGTACCAACACTCTAAATCTTCTCTTTATTATGTAAAGAACCTACACACTTTACATAATATTTTTTACAAATAATTGAAATTATCCTTAAAGAAAGCAAGCATATATTATAATTATCAATTATATTAATCTCATCAAAGGTATCTTATGAAAAGTATACTCATACTCCTCACTCTATTCTCATTTATATGGGCAAAACCTAGCTATAACATCGCTATACTCTCTGACGGTGATACAGAATATGGTGCTCAATTTGAAGAGGCACTCAAAACTGAAATCAAGCAAATTTTAGGAAGAGACTACAATGTTAAATTTCCAAAATCTCTTCATAAAAATGGTAAATGGAAATATAGCACAATAGCAGCCAATGCAAATCAAGCACTTAAAGATAATCGTTCTGATATGATTCTAGCATTAGGTGTCCTCTCTTCTCACTATATAGCGAGAAAAAGAAGTTTTCCAAAGCCTGTAATTGCAGCAGCTGTTATAAATCCAAAAATGCAAAAGATACCTTTTAAAAATGGAACTTCAGGCAAGTACAACTTAACTTATGTAAGTGGTTTACAAACCCTAGATAAAGATATTCAAACAATTCATGAAATTATGCCTGTTAAAAAAGTAGCTGTTCTTATTGATGCTATACTTCTTAAAAACACACCTGAAGTAGGTCGATACATTAAAAGAAAATTTGTTTATAACAAAATAGAGATAGAACTAATTCCAATAAATAATGATATAGAAACAAGTGTTTCAAAAATCAGTGATGATGTAGACTTTGTTTATGTTACACCTCTATTTCAACAAAGTAGTAAACAAAAAATAGAACTCTACAAAGCTTTAGCAGCAAAAGAGCTTCCAAGTTTTGCAAGTACAGGACAAGATGATGTTGAATTAGGAGCACTTTTTGCAAACTCACCATCAACAGACAATAATCGTTTCATACGTCAGATTGCACTTGATGTACAGCAGATAGCACTGGGAGCTTCTGCCTCTTCACAACTTGTAGATTTCATACCAGCTCCCGCCCTTTCTCTCAATATGATGACAGCAAATGAGATAGGATTTACTCCAGATTGGGAACTACTCTCAAAAGCAACTATTATTAAAAGTGAACAGAGTGATTCTCACTTCTTTAACCTTGAAGAGATTATGAACAGAGCCGTAACACACAACTTACAGATTATTTCAAGTGAGAGTCAAATAGAGATCTCACAAGCAGACTTAGAGAGAGCAGATAGTCTCTACCTTCCACAAATACATATAGGAATGGAAGCTCAAAAGATTGATGAAGATCGTGCTATTGCAAGTCTTGGATCTGAAAATGAGATGCGTGTTGATGCATACATCAAATTTTCACAACAAATTTTCAATCAAAGAGCAACTGCACAAATAAGCATAAATGAAAGTTTCTTAAAAGCACAAACAAAGGCAACAGATTTTGTAAAGCTAGATATTGGTCTAGCATCTGCATCTATGTATCTTCGTATTTTACAACTCAGAACAAAACTTAAAATTGAAAAGTCAAATCTTGAGTTGTCAAAAACAAATATGCGCTCAGCAGTTACAAGACGAGATATCGGTATAGGGAATGCAAGTGATATTTATCGTTGGCAAACACAAATTTCAGGAGAGAAGAAGAGTCTTCTTTATACACATACAGCACTCCAACAAGCGAAACATGCACTCAATGCACTTCTTGACCTTCCTCAAGGTTTAGCACTAAACTTTAACCCTATTGATATGAGTAATAAAGTATTTATGACAAGTGATAAAACTATGGTCTCTTATTTTTTAGAGCAGAAAAAATTTGCTCAATTTCAAGCATATTTAGTAAAAACAGCACGTACACATATGCCATCCATTCAACAATATGATGCTATTGAAAAAGCAAGAACACTTCTAGTAAGCTCAAATGAAAATGCTTTTTTCCTTCCTAATGTTGCAGTTGAAGGTGGCATTAGACAACACTTTCTTGAAACTACCAACGAGTTTAGAGATAACGATGAGAGTTTAGATCGTGCGCTTCCTCCATATGCAGATAAAACTGACTGGCAAGTTGGCTTCTTCATTCGTTTTCCTCTCTATCAAGGGGGTGCAAAAAGTGCTGAGTTAGAAGCTTCAAAAGCAGCTCTCTTAGTAGCAGAGTCACAAAGAGCAAATCTTCTTAATGAAGTAGAAAGAAATGTAAGAGACTCTCTCTATCAGGCAAAAGCCTCTTTTCTTTCTATAAAACTGGCAGAGCTAGCTTCTGTAAGTTCAAAAAAGAATCTTGCACTTATAAAATCAGTGTATGCGCAAGGAAGTATAGGAATTGTTGATCTACTTGATGCACAACATACAGCACTACGAGCAGCACTTCAAGAGAATAGTACACGTTATGAGTTTATGCATGACCTCTTAGTATTACAACATAATATTGGACAGGTAAACTTTAATATTGGTACAGATAAATTTACACTCTTTAAAAATGAGCTTGAGAGTTATGATCCTGCAGCAGATGAGGAAGATGAATAATGAAATATTTTACACTTCTTCTTCTACCCCTCCTTTTCTTTGGCTGTAATGAGCGAGAAAAAGAGGAGAAAATTCGTCATGTTCATACTTTAAAGCTTGTACCAACACAAGCGACATCAACACATAATTTTAATGGTATTGCTCGTTCTGATATTGCAGCAAGACTTAGTTTTAATGTAAGTGGGACTATAAGACGTGTCTATATTCGTGATGGACAGAGTGTCAAAGAGGGTGATGTTATCGCCTCACTCAATGACAACTTCTTTAAACTTAAGGTGAATGAGGTAAAAGCTTCACTCAAACAAGCAAAGGTAAAACTATCAAATGCAGAGAGTCGTTACAAACGTATAAAACAGCTTTATGTAAATCGTAGTAGTTCACTCAGTGACCTTGACAACTCAAGAACAACAAAAGAGTCTGCGCGAGCAAACTATAATGCTATGAAAAATAGACTTGAACAGGTACAACTTAAACTGAGTTACACAAAGCTTCGTGCACCGATGAATGGGTCTATTTCTGAACTTACCATACATAAGGGTGAAAATGTTACACCTGCTATGAGTATAGCATCTATTAGTTCAACAAGTAGTATTGAAGTTCCTATTAGTATTCCCGGTTCACTTATTGACTATGTTAAAGAGGGACAATCATGTATAGTAAGTTTTGATGCGATGAAAAACAAAAAATATAAAGCAAAAGTAATTGAAGTGAGCCATGCATCAAGCCAGAGAACTACTACTTTTCCTGTTGTGGTACGTCTTCTAAAACATCCTAGAAAAGTGCATCCTGGTATGTCAGCATCTGTTCGTTTTAACTTTCATAATGACTTAAATAAAAACAGCTTTATTATACCTCTCCATGCTCTTATGCAAGATGAGAAGGGATATTATGTATATATTGTTAACAATATTACACAAGGCATTGGATCAATTCAGAGAGTTGATGTAAAACGAGGAGAACTCACATCCAATGGTATTATTATCACTGATGGTGTAGAGAATGATATGCAAGTCCTTACAGCTGGAATGAGCCGTGTGCATCAAGAGCAAAAAGTAAGAGTTGGAAATTGAAAAACTATACTGAACTCATACTTGAGAAAAATCGAGTAACTGCTACGATTCTGCTATTCTTTCTTATTGGAGGGCTTGTTGCATACTTTAGTATGCCTCGTGCGAAAGATCCTGTTTTTAAACTTCACTCTGCAGTTGTAACCACCATTTTTCCAGGGGCTACACCTGCTCGTATAGAATCCTTAGTCACCATTCCTTTAGAGCGACAACTTCGCCAAGTAAATGAGATAAAAAAGCTTAAATCTGTTTCTAAAAATGGTGTTTCTACTATTTATATCTACATAGAAGAGCGCTATCATGACCTAGACCCTATATGGACTAAAATACGAAAAAAACTTGAAACCACAGATCTTCCTCAAGAGGTTGACGAACCACATTTTGATGAAAGTTATAATGAAGTCTTTGGAACACTAATAAATATTGTTGGTGAAGGATTTAGTTATGCCCAACTTGAGGATATTGCCAATGATGTAAAAGAGGAACTTCTCAATATCTCTGATGTTGGAAATATTAAGATCATTGGACTTCAAAAACAACATATCTATATTGAATTTTCCAATGCAAAACTTGCAGAGCTTGGTCTCTCTCCAAGTGCTTTAAGTCGAATTATCCAAGAGCGAAATATCATTACCCCAGGGGGATCTATTACACTTGGTCCCCAAAGGCTTATTCTTGAACCGACTGGAAATCTAAAGAGTATAAAAGAGCTTGGAAAAACTATTGTACCACTTCCGGGAAGAAAAGATGTTGTCTATCTTGAAGATATTGTCTCTATCCGCGAAGGGTATAGTGAACCACAAGATCCTCTAACACGCTCAAACACTGAAGAGAGTCTTCTTTTAGCTATTACAGTTGCAGATGATGGAAATATTATTCGCCTTGGAAAAAAAATAAAAGAAAAGATTGAGTATCTTGAAGAGCAATACCCTATAGGAGTTGAATTCTCTTTAGCATTTGATGAACCAAACCTTGTTGAGCATATTATAAATAACTTTACGGGTTCTATTATTATGGCTATATTTATCATTATGGCGGTAATGCTTACCACATTAGGATGGAGAACTGGTCTTATTATTACTTCACTTATTCCAAGTACTATATTAACAGCCCTCTTAATAATGTGGAAACTCGATATTGGACTAAATCAAGTATCACTCGCTGCATTGATTATTTCGCTTGGTCTTCTTGTAGATAATGCCATAGTAATTAGTGAATCAATTATTGTAAAGATGGATGAGGGTGCAACACCTTTGCAAGCCTCATCAGGTGCAGTAAAAGAGCTCAGTGTTTCACTCTTAACATCTTCACTTACAACAGCAGCTGCATTTCTTCCTATCTATTTAGCAGAATCAGCGGCCAGTGACTATACATCATCACTCTTTGAAGTTGTTTCCATTACACTTTTAAGTTCATGGGCTTTAGCACTTACTATTGTACCTATGTTAAGCTATTTTTATCTTCGTCCAAGCCAAAATCCAAGATTTAGTTATAACAATCCTCTCTGTAACACTTTTAAAACACTTTTAACTCTCTCTCTTAAGTATAGAGGTATTTCACTTATTGGTATTGGGAGTATCTTTATTTTTGCACTCCTCCTCTCTTTAAGTATACCTAAAATATTTTTTCCACCCTCTGAACAGCCCTCTATGATTGTAAGAATTGCACTTCCTGTTGGAGCATCCATAGAAGAAACACTCAAAACAGTTGAAGAGATGGAGCGGTTTTTAGAGTCAAAGCGTCCTGAATTTATAGAGAATTATACAAGCTTTGTTGGTAAAGGTGCTCCAAGATTTTGGATAAATAACACACCTGTTCCTGATGCAGATGAGTATGCTGAAATACTTGTCAATGCAGTATCATTAAGTGCCTATGAAGAGATACAACCACAAATAGAACTTTTTGGTTTTAACCACTTCTCAAATGCAGAAGTAAGTGTTAAAAAATTAGATAATGGACCTCCGGTTAAAAATCCAGTACAAATTAGAATTATTGGTGCAAATATCGAGGAGATAACAAAACATGCAGATGCTGTGAAAAAAGCACTGAGTGACTCAGATATGGTCTATCATATAGATGATGATTGGGGTGTTTGGACTCAAAAACTTGTAGTAGATATTAACCCATCATTAGCATACCATGCAGGGGTTAGCTACAATGATATTGCCTCATCACTACAGACAGCTCTAAGCGGTCGTAATATTACTCAGTTTAGAACAAATACTAAAACTATACCTATTACAATGCGCTCAAATCATGCGCTTAAATCTTCTATGGAAACACTAGAGAGTACTCTTGTTTTTATCCCAACGACAAACAAGTCTGTACCATTAACACAGGTTGCAAATATAGATGTAGTGTGGAAGCCACCAAAAATTGTTCGCTATAATGGAATTCATGCCATAACAGTTACAGCACAACTTAAAAAAGGTTTTACTGCTTTTGATGTAAAAAATGATATAGAACCTGCTATAGAAAATCAAAAATGGAAAGTTGGTTATCACTATGAGTTTGGTGGGGATGTTTCTAGTTCTAAAGAGGCGCAAGGTGCAGTGAGTGCAAAACTCCCTATTGCTGGAATGATTATTATAATACTACTTGTATTACAGTTTAACTCATTTGCAAAAACAGCCCTTATTCTCATCACCATTCCATTAGGAATTATAGGAGTTATTTTTGGTATATTCTTAACAAACTCCTACTTTGGGTTTATGACATACCTTGGAATTATCTCTCTTATTGGTATTGTTATTAACAATGCCATTATTCTTATTGAGAGGATTGATTATGAGTTAGATGTTACAAAACTTGCACCACAAGATGCTATTATAGAAGCAGCACAACGTCGTATTCGTCCTATTATACTAACTACTATGACTACTATTGGTGGTCTGATTCCACTTTGGATAAGTGGTGGACCTATGTGGGAGCCCATGGCTATTGCTATTATATTTGGTCTACTTTTCTCGACTATTCTAACACTAGGTGTACTACCAATTTTTTACTCAATAGTCTTTAAAATACACTATCCTAAAGATTATACATTTATTCATCTTGATAGCTGTGTGCTTGATAGATAAGATTTTTCCTTTACTTTATGGTTTCTATCTGATTCCATAGAGTAAAGATTAAGATAAAGAAATAGAAAAAATCACAAAAAGAACGAAGGCTACCGTAGCACTTATAAGTGCATAAGGAAGTTGTGTCTGCACATGTTCTACAACTTCACACTCAGAAGCCATTGAAGATATAATAGTTGTATCAGATATAGGGGAGCAGTGATCGCCAAAAACACCTCCACTAATTACCGCTCCAATGGCAAGTGTTACATCAGCATCTAAGCCTACAGCCATGGGTACTGCTACAGGTATCATAATGCTAAAAGTCCCCCAAGATGTCCCCGTAGAGAATGAAATAATGCCACTCAGTAAAAAGATAAGTGCACTCAAAAGATAAGGGTGCAAGGAGTCACTCGCCAAAGATGCTAAATAGAGTCCAGTTTTAAGCTCACCTGTAAGTTTCCCTATAGCAAATGCCAAGAGTAAAATTAGAGCAATAGGTAAAAGATTTTCAGCACCTTTAAAAGCTGTAAAAAAATAAATTTTTGCACTCATATTTTTACTACCCACATAATAGATAAAAATAAAAAGGAGTGTTGTAAGCATTGTGTAAAATATAGAGCTAGAACCACTCCCATGTAAAATATCTCCATTCCCAGTAAGATATAAAAAAAAGAAAACAGAAGCTATCATCAGAAGAATTGGTAAAACCATATAGTACATACTTACATGATTACTCTTATCGACAGAACTTTTTACACTCTCCAGTGTGGCATACTTCATAGCTCCTAAATCTACCTTAAACCAAATAGCTAAAAAGGTAACCATTAGTGCACTCATAGCATAGAAGTTATACAGAACTGACTCCATCAAAATACTTACACTATCTCCCTCTATCATCCCACTCTCAACCTGTGTAGTAATAAGACCTAAAAGTAATGCACCCCAACCATTGAGCACTATAAGTGAGCTTATTGGTGCTGCTGTAGAGTCACATACAAACGCAAGTTTTGCATGAGGGATTTTGTAACTATCGCAGAGCGGTTTCCCCACTGCACCAGCTATTAAAGAGGTAATAGTAGACTCTATAAATATAAAAATACCTATAAAATAAGGGACTAAAAGAGCACTTCTTTGTGAGGAAACTATAGTATGTTTCTCCTGCATAAAAGAGACAAATCCCTCTATCCCTCCACTCTTTTCTATAAGAGCCATAACACTCCCAACTAAAATTGCAAAGGCTAAAGTTTTAAGAATCCATATCTCTTGAAGTAAAGAGGAAAAAAGAGTATACACTCCACTAAAACTCTCTAAAAAAAGGAAGTTATTAAGTATAAAAAGAGCTAAAAGTATGCCACCAAGAAGAGAAAGTAGAACATTTTTTGAGTAAAGTGCTAGAAAAATCGCTAAAAGAGAGGGAAGAAGAGAGAGCGAGGAGAGTTCTATATGAAACTCCCTAAAACTCTGTTGCAAGTAGCATAAGCCCTACTCGACCAAATCTCTCTTTATAGAGTTCACACTCTTTTTGTGCAACAACTTTAAATCCTAACTTTTTATAAAAGAGTTCATTCTCTAAAGAGCCTATCTCTATCATAGTTTGTGCAATAGTATACCCTTTGAGTCGTGCTGCTAAAAGTGACTTCTGCATAAGTGCTTTTAAAACACCCACATCTATAAAACCAGCAAGCTCCTCCATAAAGTCAAACATAAGAGTACGTTTATTTAAATCAAAATCACAGCTATACATCACTTCTAAAGCTCCATTTGTATCTTTATGGTCTATCTCTTCAAGTGCTTTTATAAATGCTTCCTGAGTGGCAATACGCGGCTCATAACTACAGAGGGTACCAACACTTTTCCCATCCATTTCAGCAATAAGAAAATTACTAAAGTGACAATGACTCTTAGAGTTAGTCTGTGTTAACTTTGCAAGACCCTCTAAAATAATCTCATTATCATTTGTATCAAAGAGGAGATCAAAAAAACCATCTTTCTTCCCAGCTCTTGAACTCTGTAAAATCATCTCTGCTAAAAAAGAGCTATCTTCTGCTTTTGCTTGTTTTATTGTAATGTTCATAATATTTTTTCCAAAAATTAATTTAAATCATATAAGAGTAATAGTACCATACTTTATGATAAAAACTTTCTTAATTCTACTAATCTTTCCAATTTTTCTACTCTCTTCGCAACAGATACTTTTAGTAGTTGCAGAAGATTTCAATACATCTAAAGCAAACTTAAGTTTTTTTGAAGATGGTAAGCTCCTCTATCATGCAGATGTAAACATAGGTAAAAATGGCTTAGGTTGGGGATTAGGTATCAAAAAACTTACTCAAAACATAAATGAACCTCTCAAATATGAGGGAGATAACAAGGCTCCAGCTGGAATATTTCAACTATCAAACATATTTGGCTACGGTTACTCCAAAAAGTATAAACTTCCCTTTTTACACACATCAAAGAAGCTAATATGTGTAGATGATGCAGACTCTAGCTTTTATAATCAAGTTATAGAGAAAGAGAGTGATCTCAAAAGTTTTGAATACATGCAACGAAAAGATCATCAATACAAATATGGGGTTATAGTTGAACATAACAAAATGGCTATCAAGAAGAGAGGTTCTTGTATATTTTTACATATTCAAAAAAAGCAAGGAGCAGGAACAGCTGGATGCACTTCTATGAGAGAAGAGGATTTACTAAAAATCATAAATCTACTCGATAAGAAAAAAAACCCTCTTCTTATTCAGATACCAAAGCATTCACTTTTAGAGATAAAAAAATTATATCCAGAACTTTTTTAAACATGTATTATATCGTTTGATAGTTTTTAATATAAAATTGTATAATAATTAATATTATTATATCTTAATTTTAAGTTTGTATTAATTGGGAAAAGATAAAATACATCTCTCAAAATAGAAGGATTTTATATGAAGACTGCTCTGTACTTGTATAAAGAAAAAATATGGAATAATAAATTTGACACGACAATGGATTCCAAAAATACTCTTATTCTTATTTTTGCTTCATTAAATAAATCCAAGGTTCAAGCCGAAGTTTTAAATATTGCTACCATTTTTCCTACTTCTATTATTGTAGGTGCATCCACAAGTGGTGAAATTTTTGATGAAGAAGTTCTTGATGATACAATTGTAGTATCAGTGACAAAATTTAAATCTACCATCTTAGAATATCATGCCTGTAAGACTATAGGTAATGAGACTTCTTATAAAGATGGAGTTGAAATTGCAAAGGAACTCTATAATAATAATTTAAAAGGTATCTTTATTTTATCGGATGGACTGCAGACAAATGGTTCTAAACTTACAAATGGTATATCTTCGGTTGTTAAATCTTCTGTTGTTGTTAGTGGTGGTCTAGCTGGAGATAAAGATAAGTTTGAAAAAACATGGATAATTGAAAATGGTATATTAAAAGAGTCTGCAGTTTGTGCTGTTGGCTTTTATGGTGAAAACATCCATTTTGAAGCGGCTTCAAAAGGTGGTTGGGATAGTCTTGGTTTAAAGAGAACGGTTACTAAAAGTAAAGACAATATTTTATATGAACTTGATGGTAAGCCTGCACTTGAAATATATAAGCGATACTTAGGCGATAAAGCAAAAGAGTTACCTGCAAGTGGATTGTTATTTCCTTTAGAACTCAGAGAAGGTATCGATAACCAAGAGACTAAGGTAAGGACTGTTTTAGGGGTAGATGAGTTAAATCAGTCTATAACTTTTGCTGGAAATATTCCTCAAGATTCACAAGTGACCTTAATGAAAGCAAACTTCAACCGTTTAGTTGATGGTGCTGGAAAATCAGCTGAATCATTAAACTTTTCTAATTATAGAAATGAACCTCTTTTATGTATAGCCATAAGTTGTGTTGGTAGAAAATTACTTTTAAAAAGTAGAATTGATGAGGAAGTTGAGGCAGTTAAAGAGATTTTACCAAAAAATACAGATATTATTGGCTTCTATTCCTATGGTGAAATTTCGCCACTTGCATCAGGTAAATGTGATTTACATAATCAAACAATGACTTTAACTGCGATTTGGGAAACTGATGCATAAACTTCTAGAAAAAAAACTAAAAAAACTGGCTTTTAAGGATGGACAATTTACAAAAGAGAATCTAGAAAAATTTATAGATTTTGTAAGTACATCCTATTATGAATGTGATGAAGAGAGAAATTTTTTAGAACATACTTTAGAAACATCGTCTCAAGAGATGAAAGAACTTTATGAAGAATTGAAACAGAAATCGCAAACAACATTAGCAAAAAGTGAACAACGATATAAAGAGTTAGCTACACGAGATTCACTTACTGGGATATTAAATAGATTTGCTTTTCAAAAAGAGCTTAAAAGAATTATTTCTAACTCAAAAAGAACAAATGTAAAATTTGCTTTATTATTTTTAGATTTAGACCATTTCAAAGAGGTAAATGATACTTATGGGCATGACATTGGAGATAAATTACTTCAAGAAGTTACAAATAGAGTGTTATCAAACATAAGAGTTGAAGATATTTTTGCTCGTGTTGGTGGTGATGAATTCGTTCTTATTTTGACAAATATTAAAATTAATACACTTGAAAAATTAATAGAAAAAGCCGTTATTCTTTTTAAGGAACCATGGATTATAGATAAGATCAAGTTACATATAACAACAAGTATTGGAGTTTCAATATTTCCCGACCATGCAAACAATGAGATAAACTTAATGAAAAAAGCTGATATCGCGATGTATAAATCTAAAAAACTAGGAAGAAATCAGATTATATATTTTGATAAAACTTTTTATTGACTACCTTAACAACCTCATTCGCTATTTCTAACTCTTCATCTGTCTCAATCACAAGAACTTTTAGAGAGTTAAAAAGTGATGATTCCATAACTTTCTCTCGTATAAACTGAGATTTTTCACCTATACCACCAGTAAAAACAACTCCATCCACTCGCCCTAAAAGTGCCATATATGCACCAATATACTTCTTTATCCGTCGCACCATCATCGCCACTGCTAATCTTGCAGGTTCATAGTCACGCTCTACAATACTACGAACATCATTCTCCCCACAAAGACCAAGAAGTCCAGACTCTTTATTTAAAAGTTTATCAACTTCATTGACATTCAGTCCTACCTCTCTTTGGAGATATAGGACAATAGCAGGATCTATATCACCACATCTACTTCCCATAATCAGCCCCTCAAGAGGAGTAAATCCCATAGAAGTATCTATACTTTTTCCCTTTTCAATGGCACAAGCACTTGCACCGTTTCCAAGATGTAGCGTAATCAGGTTTAACTCTTCTAACTCTCTACCAAGCAATGCAGCTGCCTTTTTTGCTACATAAGAGTGTGATGTTCCATGAAAACCATACCTTCTCACCTTATACTCATCATATATTTTATGTGGTAGGGCATAAAGGTAGGCTTCTTTTGGCATTGTACTATGAAAAGCTGTATCGAAAACTGCTACCTGTGGTATGTTAGGTGCAAAACTTTGTGCTACTTTTATCCCCTCTAAATTTGCAGGATTATGGAGTGGTGCTAGGGGAATTAACTTCTCTATCGCTTCGCTTACAACCTCATCTATAAGAACAGAACTTTTAAAATTTTCTCCACCATGCACAACTCGATGCCCAATAGCATCAAGAGTAGAAAAATCTATACCTAAACTCTCTAATGCCTCGTGATGATTTGAGATGCAAGAGTCACTCTCCCCTATATGCTCCACAATCTTTGACTCTAAAACCTCAGCACTTGGCATCAAAAAAAGTTTATACTTTAAAGAAGAGCTCCCTGCATTTAAAATGGCTACTCTCATCTTTTTTGCCCTGCTTGAATAGCAGTAATGGCTACTGTATTTACTATGTCTGCTACTAAACAGCCTCTACTTAAATCATTTACAGGCTTATTTAACCCTTGGAGTATCGGTCCTATCGCTACTGCACCACTTGAACGTTGCACAGCTTTATAGGTATTGTTTCCAGTGTTTAAATCAGGAAATATAAATACCGTAGCTTTCCCGGCAACTTTAGAATTTGGAAGTTTTTTCTTCGCAACTGCCATATTTACCGCTGCATCATACTGTATGGGACCCTCAACTAAAAGTTCTTTGGCCTTACTTTTTACTATATTTGTTGCTTCTCGAACTTTCTCTACATCTGCACCCGTTCCACTATCACCTGTTGAGTAAGAGAGCATAGCAACCTTTGGCTCTATTCCAAAAGCATAAGCTGTTCTTGCCGATGCTAAAGCTATATCTGCCAAAGTTGTAGCATCTGGATCTTGATTCACTGCACAATCACCATAAACTAAAACTTTTGTCTCTAAACACATAAAAAAGACACTTGACACTACAGAAACATCTTTTGTAGTCTTTATGATTTGAAGTGCTGGTCTTATTGTATCTCCTGTTGAATGAATTGCCCCACTTACCATACCATCTGCATAGCCTAACTCTACCATCATCGTTGCAAAATAGTTTACATGTAACATAGCATCTTGGGCTACTTCTCGCATTAAGCCTTTATGTTTACGCATCTCATAAAAAGTATCTACAAACTCATGCATAAGTGGCGAGGTACAAGGGTTTATAATAGTTGCTCCTGAGAGATCAAGCCCTAAACGCAAATAGTTTTCTCTTAGCTCCTCTTCCTTTCCAAGTAAAATAATATCTGCAACACCACGATGAAGTATAATCTCAGCAGCTCTTAAAATCCGCTCATCTTCACTCTCAGGGAGTACAATCCTTTTTCTGTTAGAACATGCAATATCAAAGAGTTTGTACTCAAACATTATGGGTGTCATCACCTCACTATGTGCTGTTTTTATTTTTGCTTCTATATAGGGTATATCTATATTTGCATTAAAGAGTCCCAAAGCCAAAGCAATCTTTCTACTTGAATTTACTCGTATTCTAGAGTGTATCTTGGAGAGTGCTCTAGCTGTTTTATAGGTGTCAAAAGGGACACTTAAAATTGGAATATTAAAAGTATCAAGACCATCTATAAGTTTTTTTATATTTGGATGGGCTTTCATATTGAAAGGAAAAACTATACAAGAAATGCTTGGATAGTTAGAGGAGTACATTGCACCTAAAAGTCCAAGTATTATATCTGAACGATCAGCAGGAACGACAACTAAATCCCCCTCCTCTATATGATCTAAGAAGTTATCTAAAGTAAGTGCTGCAACTTTTACCCCTCGTATACTTCTTGTATGATCCTCCTCTTTTAAGAGTACAGGAGTTGCATCCAAAGACTCTATAACATCCTGAATACTTAAAAGACTCAACTCCTCAACCTCACTCAAAAGATATGTAGTAAATTCATAATCCTTTAGTTTTCTCTCAAGTACTACATATTTTTCATACTCAACTCTATTTACAAAAGTGGCAAAGTGAGTACATCCTTGTGTAGTCAGCGTCTCATTCTCTATCTTTATACTCTCAAAAATCTCTTTTGCAGAATCATTTTTTGCATTAATTATATTAATATAAGGCGAACCAAAATTTTGTGCTATTTTTACATTTAAATCAAAATTGATATTTGCATTTATAAAAGAGAGTCGTATCCCCTCACATAGCACAAAATCATACTCTTTTTCTAATTTTTTAAACTTACTCAAAAGTTGATTTATAAGTGTTTTTGTTTTGTTTGAAGCTATCATATCTTCCACATAATCAACATCAAAGCCAAAAGCATCCTCATATTTCATCCCAAGGTTATAGCGCTCTAGTATAAACTCTATATCTCCATCTCGCACATTTTTGTCAAATATAACTGGACGAAAGAATGCCACACGATGCAGGTTACGTTTAAGTACTTCCATCATTCCCATAGAGATAAAAAGCATCCCTGCATTTATCTCTTGTGCTGATATAAAAAGTGATTTTGTTTTCAAGTTTTGCAACCTTTTGCTTAATGTATTGCTATCCTAAAGTAAACTAGTCAATACTAGTAAGTCATAAAGGGGTGAGATGTGAAGTAGCTATTTCGTAGGCTCTACTAGTAGAGTCAAGGAATAGATGCTTTGCAGATTGCCCCTTTATGACTTATCCAAAGGACGATAAGAAAAACATACACTTGACTTCGTTACAAACTCTTGAAGCTACTAGTAGCTCCTACGAATTTGTGCCTTGCAATTGCATATTTTTCTTATCGCTGGTATGCACTAGTTTACTTTAGGATAGCAATAGTATAATTTTAGCAAAAAAATGGATTACTATGTGTATATGTGGCAATGAAATCTCGTATAATATGTGCTGTGGGGCTATTATCTCTCATAAACGTGAAGCAAAAACAGCTGAAGAGCTTATGAGAAGTCGCTACTCTGCTTATGTGAATGCTAATGGTAAGTATTTGGTAGAGAGTGCTGTAGCACAAAATCAATATGTAGAAGATATAGAACTTATAGAGGACTTCTCCTCTGGAGTTGATTGGATAAAGCTCGATGTTTTGTATGTGGGCGAAGACAAAGTAGAGTTTAAAGCTTATTATAGAGACAAGGATAAGATGCAACTACTGCATGAGAAAAGTAATTTTGTTCTCGTTGATGGTGTTTGGAAGTACAAAGATGGTATCCTCTATAATTCTAAAATAGAGAGAAATGAAATATGTCCATGTGGCAGTGGAAAAAAATATAAGAAGTGTTGCGGGAAAAACTAGACTTTTTACATAAGCTAGTAAATAACTTTCACACAGTTGTAAAAAAATGTTATAATCCTACAAATAAAATTTAGGAATTAAAATGAAATTTGTATCTATTGTAATGGGATCAAAAAGTGACTATGATGTAATGAAATCATGTTCAGACACATTTGAAGCTTTTGGTGTGAACTATGAACTCATTATCTCTTCAGCACATCGCTCTCCAGAGAGAACTACACAGTATATTCTCGAAGCTGAAAAAAAAGGTGCTCAGGTGTTTATAGCAGCAGCTGGAATGGCAGCACACTTAGCAGGTGTACTCTCTTCAAAAACAGTAAAACCTATCATTGGTGTTCCTATGTCAGCATCTGCTTTAAGCGGAATAGATGCACTTCTTTCAACAGTACAGATGCCAGCTGGAATGCCAGTTGCTACAGTAGCCATAGGTAAGGCTGGAGCTATTAACTCAGCCTACTTAGCGATGCAGATGTTAGCACTCGATGATTCAGAGTTAACAATAAAACTTAAAGAAGATAGAATTGCAAAAGCAAAAAAAGTTGAAATGGACTCTTTAGAGATAGAGACTATCATAGCGTAACTACAAAAAGAGAGGCAAAAATATGCAGTGGATGAGTGATGATGAGTATGTAACACTAACAGGTTTAACTATGGAATCTATTGAAGAGTTAATAGACCATGGGAAACTAACAGTTAAAGTTGAAAATGGAATTCGATACATCGACCCATCAAAAGGCACTACAGAGTCAGTAGTCCCTGTCAAACTTCAAGAACTTGCAAAACGAAACACACATGAAATGATGGTGCAGCCTGAATTTGTAGAAAAAACAATAGGAACCATCATCAACCTTCACGAAAAAGTACTTGATGCTAAAGATGAAACCATAGAAGCTGTAAAGGTTGAAAATGAGTTTCTTCGTGAGGCATTGAAATCTCTTCAAGAACTCTATGATGAAGATAGAAAAACGATTCATACCCTTCAAGAACAACTTAAACTCTCCCAACAAGAGGTAGAATTTATGCGCCGTAAATATAAACTTATGTGGAACAAAGCTATAGCAGAGCATACATAAAAAATAGACTTCTCGTTGGTAATTGCATCAAGTTTTAGCTATAATTTCGCTAATTAAAAAGATGAAGGCTTTTACTTATGATAACTTTTAGCGCTATGTTACTAAAACTACAAGAATTTTGGATGAATGAGGGGTG
>Ga0256837_1000777_pt1 | contig 25005 bp, 22 predicted proteins | sample 4562384metaG_FD_185976 | JGI IMG/M metagenome (GOLD analysis project Ga0256837, IMG submission 185976) | Hydrothermal vent microbial communities from Guaymas Basin, Mexico - 4561-384 | ecosystem: Environmental > Aquatic > Marine > Hydrothermal vents | place: Mexico: Guaymas Basin | collected... | reverse complement strand
TATTATTATGTAGTTAAGCATATAATTATACTCTAGATTAAGATCCTGCAGTTGAGCGAACAGAGCTTGGCTATAATATTCAAGCTCCATAACAAATTTATTATACTCTTAGAAGGAGTCCCTTGTCTGCTATTTGATACTTTTACATGCTAATATCAAAAGGTTTCATAGTTAGTAGTGCGATACTATATATTCTTCATATCCTCATTGACTTAGAAAGAAATTACCTTGATCTTGGATGAGTATCTAGTATCAAACACTACGCCATACCTGCATGTAGTTTATTTATCAGTTTCATTTGTTTCCAAATTTACTGCAACCGTTGTACGGTCTCTTTTTTATTTTTTCACTAAATGGCGTTTTTGTAAGATACTTTATAACTAGAATCAGCCTTACAGATAGTTACTTCATCAGACACAAGAGATTATGCCTATCCTTTTTGAACATTACTTTATCCTCAACACTAAAGTTGATTTTAAAATAGTTGAAATTTTAGATTTTATTTTGATATAATGTCAGTTCACATTTTAATAGCTCTACGGTCGCCAAACTTGTAAGGGCTATTATTACCTCCTATTCAAATAAAAATACAGAAATATCCATATTTAAATTTATTGTTAAAATGCAAAGTAGTTTAATGAGATTGTAGATTTGGTAACAAACAATCTATTAAATACTTAGAGCTTGATAGTTTTTATCAAGTGATAAATCTACCAAGCATATTGTTTGCTACCAAGCTCTAAATATTTATAGAGTTAGTTTATCTGTTAAAAAGAGATTTGTACATAAATTAAGTTATAGTATTTATTTGTAAGAAAATGTATTTTTATGTTTATAAAAGTAAGGTTACTTTAGAAAATAGTAGATATTAAACTTAAAAAAATAAATTAATATATAAATTTTCTTAAATGTATAATAATTACTAAAAGTACTTACTAGGGTAGAAATAGGGTAGAAAATTAAAAATATTTAGCTTTCTTTTAAACCTTTACGCATAGCTTTAACTAAGCTATCATCGGCTTTAATACCAGTAAAAAGCTCAAAGGCAAGTACCCCTTGATATAAAAGCATATCCTCCCCATCCTTAAAGGGTTTGTTGTATTTTTGAGCTATTTTTAGAAATGGTGTAGTTTTTCCATATATACAATCAAAGGTATATTTTGTAGCTTCAATTAATGGATTTAAAATCTCAAGTGGGGCAGGGTAGTTATCATCTTTAAGACCTGCACTTGTACTGTTTACTATTAAATCATACGCTATAATACCATTTGAAAGCATTAGTCTCATTGTATCCCAATCAAAAAATTTACAACCCAAATCAACAAAAAATTCTCTACTGTTTTGGCTTCTATTTAGAACTGTTACATCAATATTATGCTCTTTTAGTATCACTGCAATAGCTTTTGCTGTACCTCCTGCACCTATAAGAAGTATATTTTTAATATCTTTAAACTCCTCAATAGCTTTATAAAATCCAGGTGCATCAGTATTGTATCCTTTGATTTTGCCATTTTCATTGATATATGTATTTACTGCACCTATTTTTTTAGCTATGTCATCTAAAATATCTGCATTTTTATAAGCATACTCTTTATGTGGTACAGTTATATTTGCACCTTTAAAATTATTTTGTAAAAAAGTATCTTTAATTGTTGAACCATTTTCAAGTAAATATTTTGAATAGTTTGCATCAAAATTAATAGCTTTAAAGCCAGCACTATGCATCTGTGGCGATTTACTATGCTCTACAGGGTTTCCAAATATTGTAAATTGTTGTGTATTTTGTGACATATATTTCCTTTTATAGAATGAAATATTATCTAAAAATAATTTAAATAACTTGTTTTTTAAAATTCTACTTTTGTATAACTCAAATCTAAACTTTTTGCAACAGCTTCATTTGTACATTTTCCATCATAAGTATTTAATCCATTTAGTAGATTTTTATCATCTTCTAATGCTTTATTTATTCCCTTATTTGCAATTGCCAAACCATGTTGTAAAGTATTTGCAGTTAATGCCAAAGTTGATGTAAGTGATACAGCACCTGGCATATTTCCTACACAATAATGAACTACATCATTTACTACATATGTTGGATTATCATGATATGTTACTTTAGATGTTTCGAAACATCCACCTTGATCTATTGCCACATCTACTATTACTGAAGCTTTTTTCATAATTTTTAAATCATCTTTAGATACTAGTTTTGGTGCAGCCAAACCTGGTATTAAAACTGCACCTATTACCAAATCAGCATCTTTTATAGAGTTTAGTAGGTTAGTTTTATTTGAATATATGGTAGTTACTTTTGAACCAAATATATCATCATAATAAGCTAGTCTTTGAGCTGAGATATCAAGTACTGTTACATTTGCTCCAAGCCCAATTGCCATTTTACATGCATTCATACCAACTACACCACCACCTATAATTGTTACATTTCCTCTTTTTACTCCAGGTACTCCACCAAGTAAAACACCTCGTCCTCCAAAAGGTTTTTCAAGATATTTTGCACCCTCTTGAGTAGCTAATCTTCCAGCAATTTCACTCATTGGTGTAAGGCAAGGAAGATGTCCAGAATTATCTGTAATTGTTTCATAAGCAATAGAAGTTACTTTTTTTTCTAATAATGCCAATGTTAAATCTTTATTTGCAGCAAGGTGTAGATATGTGTAAAGTATTTGATTTTCTTTAAAATATTTGTATTCCTCTTCTAAAGGTTCTTTTACTTTTATAATCATATCAGCTTCATCAAAAATTTGTTGTTTATTCTCAATAATTATTCCACCTTTTTGTGTGTACTCTTCATTTGAATAACCTGTTCCAACTCCTGCATCTTTTTCAATATATACAGTATGACCATTTGATACATATTGATTCACACAATCAGGTGTTAGACCAACTCTATATTCATGTATTTTTATCTCTTTGATAAGACCAATTTTCATAATAAACCCCTTGTAGTTTAATTTAATTAAATATATTTAATAATATTAACATATAAATTAAATTATTGCAAGATAAATTTAATATAATTAAACTAAAATTTAATTATGTTATAATGCTGTTAAATTAATTTGGGGAATTAAAATAGTGAATGTAGGACAAAAAATAAATCAATTAAGAACTTTAAAAAATATGACTACTAAAGAGTTAGCAAAAAAATCTGGTATCTCTGCAGGGATGATATCTTTGCTTGAGAGTGGTTCAACTCAAGGCTCAGTTGAAACACTTCGTAAGGTTGCAAAAGTTTTAGATACTACATTGGCATTTTTATTTGAAGATGAAGATGATAAAAAGATAAAAACAGATCATGAATCATTTTGTGTTGTTAGAAAAAATAAAAGGAAAAAAATATCTTTTCCAGATCCTTTATATAAGTGTGAGTTATTAGTACCTGATTTGCAAGGTGACATAGAATTTGTACTAGTAGAACTTGAAGCAAACAGAGTTACAGATGAACTTCTACCTCATACAAGAGGAGGGGAAGAGTGTGATCTTGTAATGAGTGGAGTTATTGAAGTACAAGTAGGTGAGAATTGTTATACATTATATGAGGGGGATTGTATTAGATTTAATCCCGAAATACCCCATAAAATAGAAAATAAAAGTAATACAAAAGCTTCATATATAAGTGTAATTACACCACCATCATTTTAATCTAATCTTGATCCGTATATCAATACTTTGAAAAACTGATATGCCCATGCAAGAAACATTATAAGCCAAATAGTTGCAGATATATCAAAAACAATCATATAGTTAAATCCAACGCCTGCAACTATTGAAGTGATAATTCTACTTAATATTACAACTTGAGTAAATACAAATAAAAATTTTGTAAATTTATTTGCATACATGCTGTTTCCACTATGACCAATTGTAACTCTTGTACCAAAACCAATAAGTACTGTAAATAAAAATCCAAGCATTAAAGTGTGAATATCTAGGGCTAAAAAATAGTTATCATTGAAATAAGATAATAGTTTGCTAAGTGAACCTAGAAAAAATGCGATAGGTATCCAAAATAGACTTATATGTAAAATTGCTAACATAGGATTATTTAGATCAAAAGGTAACTTCCATCTTTTAATCTCTTTTGCTATATAAATAGCTAAAATCATATCAGATATAAAAGATAGATTTGTACTAAGTAGCTCTAGTATTATATGAATTAATATCATTATAAAAACATTTCTCATAAAAGTTTTATTTTTCTCATACATACAGTGTGAGAAAAATGGTATCATCCTTTGAGCTACACTAAAACCTACCATAAATAGATATGCAAATATAGCAGTTTGAATTGCCAATTGATTCAATATATCAAATAAAAATAATATATGAGCAATTAGACCAGATGTAAAACCAATAAGTATCCAATATGTATCATGTTTATTTGGCATATCAGATTTTTTATGAATATCATATAGAACTTTTACGCTCAAAGTTAAAGCTATAAATATTATTAACATACCTATTTTATAAACTATAGTTGATAAAAATGAGCCTACTAAAAAAGTAATATCACCTGCTAAGAAAATAGAGAGTATTTTAATATATGTGGATTGTATTATAGGTTCTTGTGATAAAAACCTAGGAAAAGTAGTAAATAAAAATGCTAAAAATGCTAAAGTAAAAAATAAGTATATAAAACTAAAAGAGTGAAAAAGTGTTGAACTAATCTCTAATGATAAAATACCATGATAACTTAATAGAAATAAAAACATAAATATAATTGCATTAATAAATGCAAGTACAAAAAATGGCTGATGTGGTTGCGATAAAAAATAGTTTTGTTTCAAAAAAAATCCTCATTTATTAAATATTTGCGATTGTATCAAAAATATCATTAAATGATTAAGTAATATTATTATAAGTGTACCTTATTAGTTTTATTATAAATAAATATTATAACTTAATATAAAATTTAATTATATTATTGTATCATAGCAGAGATTACTATTAATGTAAAGGAAAAATTAAAATGGATGAAAATAAAAGCTATTGGAACCCAATATTTGCAGGTGTTATTCTAGGAATAGCACTTTTTGTAAGTTTTATGATAGCAGGTCAAGGTATGGGTGCTAGTGGTGCATTTGCTAGAATGACTGCTGAGCTTTCATATCTATATGATAGTGCAATAGCTACAAATGGATATGCTGGCAAATATTTAAAAAATGGTGCAAATGCATTATCAAATTGGACAGTTATAGAAGTGTTTGGTATCTTTTTAGGTGGATATATTAGTGCTGCATTTGCTGGAAGAATTAAACAAAGTATAGATAAAGGTGAAGATTACTCTTCAGTTAAAAGATTATTTTGGGCATTTGTTGGTGGAGTAATTATTGCAGTTGCAACAAGATTTGCAAGAGGTTGTACAAGTGGTCAAGCACTTGATGGTGCGGCTACATTTAGTGTAGGTGCTTGGATATTTATGCTTGCTGCGTTTGGATCTGGATTTATATTTGCAAACTTTTTCAAAGCACAATGGAAAGGGGTGAAATAGTATGGAAACTTTATATCCTTTATTTACAACTGGTGCTATTGATAATAATATGAACTTTTTTTATGCCATTTTTATTGGTATGTTGTTTGGTTTTATACTTGAAAGAGCAGGTTTTGGTAGTTCAAAACATATTGCTCCAGTATTTTTCTTTAGAAACCTTAGAGTTTCACAAGTGATGGTAAGTGCAATTTTAACTTGTGCTACATTATTAACAACGGCAGTTTATATGGGTGTTTTAGATTTTAATCAAATATTTATACCTACAACATATATTTGGCCTTATTTAGTTGGTGGTGCATTATTTGGACTTGGTATGATTATGTCTGGATGGTGTCCAGGAACTGCAGTAGTTGGATTTGCTACAGGTAAACTGGATGCAGCAGTATTTTTACTTGGGGTTATGTTTGGGATGAGTGTATATTTTGATAATTTTGATTCACTAGCAAATTTTGCAAATTCTTCAAATGTAGGAAGACTAACAATAGATAAACTTGTAGGTGGAGATATTTATACTGCACTTATTATAACAATTTTTATAGGTATTGGATTATCAGTATTTATGAATGTAATGAAATCAATTAGAGATAAAAAAGGGGAAGAATAATATGAAAGTTATTTCAAGTATAGTTGGGGCAGTTTTATTAACAGCTGCATTTGTATTGGCATATTTATCTAATGGTAATGCAAATGAAATGATTGCTAAAAAAGAAGCAATTGTAATGAAATATGTAGATGATTCAACAAAAGCATTAGAAGAAGAAAATATTAGTGATGCTATTAAGTTTGCTAAATTAGCAATTGCAGCTGATACAAAAAATAAATCTGGATTTAAAGCGCTAGAAGCAGCTTATGAATTAAAGTATAAACCTGAAGAGGGTTCTGAAGATGAAGAAGATAATGATGAAGAGTCACCAAATGAAGAGGGTGAAGAAGAAGCTGTAGATATGGGTTGTTAATCAACCTATATTTACCTATAAGAGTTAGATTGATGATTTAATTCTTATGGGTAAAACCATAAAAATACACAAAGGACGTATATGAAATTATTTTCAAAATTATTTGCAACAATCGTAATTGCAATGGGTTTAGTTACAAGTGCATCTGCAGTTGATGCAGCAAAAGTACATAAGAAAAGAGTTACTCCACAAGGTTTATATCTAACAGCTAAAGAGGCAGCTTCTTATATAAAAAAACATCAAAAAGAGATGTTATTTGTAGATATTAGAACACAAGCTGAAGTTGAGTATGTAGGAAATGCAAAACTAATGGATGTAAATATTCCTTGGCATTTTAAAGATTTCTCAAAATGGGATTCAAAAAAACATAGATTTGCAGATAAGCCTATGAATAAAAACTTTGTAGCTGATATTCAAAAAGCTCTTGAATCAAAAGGTTTAAATAAAGATTCTAAAATTGCTTTAATTTGTAGAAGTGGTAGTAGAAGTACAAAAGCTGCTAAACTTTTATCAGAAAATGGATACAACAATGTATATAATATTGTTGATGGTTTTGAAGGTGGAAAATCTAAAAAAACTAAACATAGATCTGTAAATGGTTGGAAAAACAAAGCTCCAAAAAACTCTTGGGGATATAAACTTGACAAAGCTAAAATGTATGGTGTAAACTAATACTATTATAGTACTTTGAGATAAATATAAAAGGCTAGTTTTATAACTAGCCTTTTTTTATGTTTTATAAAACTAAATACTATATTAAATTAGATAGAATTACTTATGAAAATTATATTAACTTTTTTTATATTTGTATCAATTATTTTTGCTTCAAATAAACCTGATAATTGTATTACTTGTCATAAAGATACAACTCCAATAGATAACTTTCATCCATATAGTGAGTTTGGCTGTGCATCTTGTCATGGTGGTAACAAAGATGCTCTAGATAAACAAAAAGCACATAAAAATATGGTATTAAATCCAAGTAGACTTGAACATGCAAATATGTTTTGTGGTAAATGTCATAAAGATATTATAAATAGAGTTGATAAATCTATAATGAATGATATGCATGGAGTTCTAGATGTATTAAGATTTCAATTTCATGAGACAAAGACTATACAAAAAACACAAGGGATTAAAGATTTAAAAAATATACCTACAAATAAGCAAAGCTTGGCTGAAGATCATTTTAGTAAACTTTGTGCAGCTTGTCATATAAATCAGGATGAAAAAATATTTAAAAATAGCAGTTATACTCCAAGAGGTGGAGGATGTGTAGATTGTCACAGAGTTGAAGATGTAAAAAAACTAGGTGTCAAAAATAATAAGCTAAAACTAAAACATCCAAAATTAAGTACTAAAATACCATCAAAAAACTGTTTAAAATGTCATAATCGATCAAACAGAATAGGGCTTTCATATTTTGGTAAGTTTGAATCTGAAGGGTATGGTACACCATATAAAAACGGTAAATTAACCAATAAGATTGATAAAGGAAGATACTATTATGAACTACCTGCAGATATTCATCACACAAGTGCTAAGCTTGATTGTATAGATTGTCATACAGAAGTTGGTGTTATGGGAGATGGAAAACACCATGCTCATATGGAAGATGCCGTTGATATTTCATGTAAAGATTGTCATGATGCAAAGTTTAAAGATGCTTCTAAATTTGGACTAAGCGCTATGTTAAGTGCTGTAAATGGATCTGTATCTTTTGCACAAAAAGTAGCAATAACAAGCAAAAAACAAACTCCACTTTACAATCTTCAAAAAAATGGTGAAAAAATAGAGTTTTTTAGAAAAATAGATGGTAAGAAATTTGATATAACCAAAATGAGTGATAAGGAATATCATAAAAGTAAAAATCATCAAAGGCTTGATTGTACAGCTTGTCATAGCTCTTGGATTCCATCTTGTTATGGTTGTCATGAGGTTTATTTAAAAAATGGCAAACAGTATGATTGGATCAAGCATAAAGCTACAAAAGGCAAATGGATGGAGTTAAGAAGTTATTTAAGATATGAATCACCTGCACTTGCAGTTGGATACAATGAAAAAATTATGCCAACAGCTCCAGGGTGTCAAGTGATTACATCAATCTATGATAAGGATGTCACAAATGATGGTTTTCACTCATTTGCCTATGCTGCATGGGATCCTCATACTACTCAAAAACAAAGCAGAAGTTGTGATGATTGCCATTTTAATCCTATGAGTTTAGGTTTAGGTGAGGGGATATTGGATATGAAAAAAGATAAAATAGTGTTTCAACCTTTTTATCAATCACAAAAATCTGGTATGCCAATATCTTATCCAATAGATGCTTTGGTATCAAAAGAGGGTAAGCAGTTTCAAAGTTTTAGTAGACAAAAAGCAAGAGGATTTAATCAAAAAGAAGTTAAAAAAATAGTTGAAGTTTATAAGTGTATAGTATGTCATAACACTTGGGATGATAAGATATATAAAGATTTTAAAACTTCAAAAAAGATGTTTTACGATAAAAAAACAAGTTGTTCTAAAGAGATTTTAAATGATTAAAGTTTTATTTTTATTAATTCCACTGTTTTTGTTTGGTAATGAGTGTATTAAATGTCATCCAAATAAGATGGAACAATGTAAAAAATCAAACCATTTTACACTAAAAAATTCTATAAATATCACTAGAAAAGTATGGGGTATAAAAAATAGTGATGTAACACTTCAAACCTTACCGCAATCAAAACTAAAGATACAAAGTCTAAAAGATTTGGTTGATGATTTTTTAAGAAGAAAATGTCTTAAATGTCATCTTACAAGTAAAACTATAAATAAGACAGATAATTTATGCTTGGCTTGTCATAATAGCCATACAAATAAATATGATGCAAAAAAAGCAATACCTACACAAGCAAAATGTTTAAAATGTCATAATAACAATTTTATAGGTACAGATTATTTGGGCTTATTTCCACACGATTTTGATAAGGCATATAGAAGTCCAATTACAAAAGATGGTAAATATCCACCAAGACCTTATGGGATAGATTTTCATCATCTAAATGCTGATATACATTATGAACTTGGTATGAGTTGTATAGATTGTCATAAAAACAATAAAAACAAAAAGTGGGAAGAGAATATATCTTGTAAATCCTGTCATAAAAATCTAAGCCAACAAAATCATAAAGAATATCATAACAAACTCTCTTGCAATGCCTGTCACAGTGCTTGGAGTATAAGCAGTTATGAGTTAAATGTTTTAAGAGATGATACACCAAACTATAAACAATGGAGCAGATTAAAAGTACAAGAGGATAAGTATCTTGAAAAGTTTTTAAAAAAAGCTTTAAAATCTAAACAACAAATTAAACCTATTATGCTAGATTGGATTGATGAAAAGTTAAAAGATGGAATTTGGTACAGTGGGTACAGATTTAGAAGATGGGAAAATTTCTTTTTGGTAAATAGTGATGATGGAAAAATAAAAATAGCTCAACCAAGGTTTCAATATAGAATAAGCTATAAAAACAAAGATGGAAAAATGATTTTAGATGATGTTTATAAACAAAATGGCTCTAAAATAGAGGCATTTTTGCCAAAAGAGCCACATACAATTACCAAACAATCAAAATCTTGCCAGATGTGTCATGAAAATAAAATTATGTTTGATAAAAATCTTATATATAAAGGTATGTTAAAAGGTAAAGTTTTAAAAGGCTCACCCCTTACAAAAGAGCAGTTAGATAAGATGCAATCTAATAGATATAAACTTGAAAGGGCAAAGAGCTTATTTTAAAGCTCTTTTTCTAAATAATACCCTGTATAACTTTTGGTTTTTTTATGGTTTTTTACAAGCTCTTCAGGTGTACCTTGATCAACTATAAGTCCACCTTTGTTTCCACCTTCAGGTCCCATATCTATGATATAATCAGCATTTTTTACAATATCCAAGTTATGCTCAATAACAATTACAGAGTTTCCTAAGTCAACTAAATGATGTAATACTTGAGTTAATCTATCAACATCAGCAAAATGAAGACCAGTTGTTGGTTCATCAAGTATATACAAAGTATTTCCTGTGTCTTTTTTACTTAACTCTTTACTTAGCTTGATTCTTTGAGCTTCACCACCACTTAAAGTTGTAGCATTTTGGCCAAGAGTGATATATCCAAGACCTACATCACTTAGAGTTTTTAGTTTTGCATATAGTTTAGGTACTTTTGCAAAAAATTCCAGTGCTTCATCTACACTCATACCTAATACATCTGCAATTGTTTTACCTCGGTAGTGGATTTCAAGTGTTTGAGGATTGTATCTAGCACCATGACAATCATCACATTTGACCATAATATCTGGTAAGAAGTGCATCTCTATTTTAATCTCACCTTCACCTTGACATTTTTCACATCTACCACCTTTTACATTAAAAGAGAATCTTCCTATAGCATAACCTCTTAGTTGTGCCTCTTTTGTTTTGGCAAATATTGTTCTAATCTCATCCATAAGACCTGTATATGTTGCAGGATTTGATCTTGGAGTTCTTCCTATTGGACTTTGATCAAGATATATAACCTTATCTAGTTTTTCAAGTCCTTCTATAGCTACTCCATCTACTTTTTTTACTTTTCTTGCATGATTTAAAAGCTCTTTTGCAACAGGAAGTAGTGTCTGAAGTATAAGTGAACTTTTACCACTACCACTAACACCCGTGATTGCACAAAGGTTTTTTAGTGGTATTTCAACATCAAGATTTTTTATATTATTTATATTTACATTTTGTATTTGTATAAACTCCTCTTGAGGTCGTCTATGATAATACTTAATTTGTTTTTTACCATTTAGGTATTGTGCTGTTAGTGTTTTACTTTTAAGTAGTTGTTTCATTGTACCTTTAAATACAACTTCACCACCATATTTACCAGCATTTGGACCAATATCTACAATATAATCAGCCTCTTTCATAGTCTCTTTGTCATGTTCTACTACTATTACAGTATTTCCCTTTTCTTGTAGAGCTTTTAGTGTTCTTATTAGTTTGGCTGTATCTCTTTCATGAAGCCCAATAGATGGTTCATCAAGTACATACATCACTCCAGTTAGTCCAGATCCAATTTGTGAAGCTACTCTAATTCTTTGAGCTTCTCCACCACTAATACTTCTTGCATCTCTTCCTAATGTGATATAGCCAAGACCTACATCATATAAGAAATATATTCTTTCGCGAATCTCTTTTAAAATAGGAGCAGATACTAGTTTTGATTGAGCATTAAAATATTCAAAATTCTTTTCATCTTGAAAAAAGTTATGAGTATCCTCTATTGGCATATCTAAAAGGTCACTAATAGGTCTATTTGCTACCATAACATTTAAAGATGATGGTTTTAATCTATGTCCGTCACAGTTATCACAAACTTTTTCTGTCATATATTCACCAAGATCTTTTTCATCTTTGATCATATCATAAGCTATTTTTACTATACCTTCCCATTTTCTAGTAAGTCGGTGTCTTTTCCAAGTAAATTTAGCCTCTTCAACTCCACCATGAAGTATAGCTCCTCTTTGATGTGCTTCAAGCTCTTTAAATGGAACAGTTGTATCTATAGAAGCAGCTTCACAATATGCTTTTAACATCTTAAAATAGTAACCTTTATTAAATCCATATATAACTTTAATAGCTCCATCATCAATACAAAGCTCTTCATTAATTACTTTTTTCATATCTAAAGTATATCTAATACCCAAACCATCACAAGTTGGACAAGCACCTTTTGGTGAGTTAAATGAAAATGATAATGGTTCCAGTGGTTCAAAAGATATTTTACAATCAAAACAAGCCATATGTTCACTATAATGGATATGATGTTCACACCCTAATTCTTCATGATTAATTACTTCAATCTCTAGTTCACCGAAACTTTGTTTTAGACCTTTTTCAACATCTTGAGCAATTCTATCGCGATTTTCATCTTTTACTACAACTCTATCTATTACTACTTTGATTGTGTGCATTTGTGTTTTAGCTAATTCTATATCTTCATCAAGTCGCACCATAACACCATCAATCATAGCTCTTACGTAACCTTTACCTCTAAGACTTTCAAGTAAATCTGTAAATGTACCTTTTTTTCTATTTATAAGTGGAGCCATAATTACAAGTTTTGCATTTTGAGGAAGTCTTAAAACTTCTTCAATTACATCAGAACTGCTCATTTTTGAGATAGGTTTATGACATTTGTGACAGTGTTGTATTCCAACTCTAGCATATAAGAGTCTAAAATAATCATATATTTCAGTAATTGTCCCTACAGTTGATCTTGGGTTTTTTGAAGTTGTTTTTTGATCTATTGCAATCGCTGGAGTTAGACCCTCTATTCTTTCAACATCTGGTTTTCCAACTTTATCTAAAAATTGTCTAGCATATGCACTAAGTGATTCTATATATCTTCTTTGACCCTCTGCATAAAGTGTGTCAAAGGCCAAAGTTGATTTTCCACTTCCACTAAGTCCTGTAAATACTATTAGTTTATTTTTTGGTATTTCTAAATCTATATTTTTTAAATTGTTTTGTTTTGCATTAAATATTTTAATTGAATTTGTCATAATTTTCCTATGCAGTTTTTATAATTTTGTTTGCTAAGTTCTCTATTAAAACTGTTGCATAAGAGCCTTTTGGTAGCTCAAATTGAAGTTGTAATATATTTTCTTCTTTGTTATATTTGTTTTTGATATTTTGTGGATATATCCAAGCTGCTCTTCTATATCCCTTATCATGTATATATTCATCATCAAATTGTTCTTCGATTTTTCTAGCTTTTGATGTACTTCTATTCACTTTTCTTCCTGGAAGTAAACCTGAAGGACAAAGTAATTTTTTGCTATATTTATCTTTTATAGAATCTATATTTTGTACACTGTATGATTTATCTAAAGTGTAATCATATACAATTTCTCCATCTAAAAGTTCTAATTTATTTAAACCTTGCTTTTGTGCATCTTGTACTCTTTTGCATAACCAGGCATTAAAAAAATAACTTTGATATGCACTTATCATCATTCTTTTTAGTTTATGGTCATTTATAATCTCATCACCATAAACTACCGCTTTTGCATAATCAAAATTACCATCAGTTCCAAATCTTTGAAATCCAAAATAGTTTGGCATACCGTGTTTTTGTATTTTTGATAATGATTGATATATATTTGGTAAATCATCAGCCTTAACATCTAGTAGATTTATTGTAAAAGCATTACCTTTTAAATCACCAATTTTTAATTTTTCATAGTGTTTATATTTACCTATGATTTTAATATGTTTAGTTTGTATCTGTTCAATATCTTTTGAGAATCTCATAGGTAAGCTAATATATTGAGTTGTGGTTGCATTTTTATCTTTTAATCCTGCATATCCAATCTCACTAGATCGTATATCAAGTACATCTTCTATGCGATCTAAAAGATCCCAAGTAGAGGTAAATTCTTTTTTTATATGTAGTATTAAATATTTACCTTTCTCTTTTGAAAATGGCTTAAGTGGAATCTCATTTACGATAAAATCAAAACGATTTTGTTTAAAAGTGAAATCAATAGTTTCGTGATTTGTTAGGTATATTCTATTTGTAGTATTCATTGATGGGATTATACCTACTTTTTTATTATAAAGTGCTACAATATCAAAATTAATAAAGGAGTCAAATATGAATACAGAATTTTCTATAATTTCAACTGCAATTTTATTGATGTTTATATTAGACCCTTTTGGAAATGTTCCTATGATTTTAGCAATATTAAAAAATATTGATGAAAAAAAGAAAAAAATGATTATAATTAGAGAATCATTTTTTGGTTTAGCAATTTTATTAGTTTTTTTCTTTTTTGGTGAATCTTTTTTAAATATTTTTCACCTTCAAACAGCAGCTATTACTATATCTGGGGCAATTATATTTTTTGTTATTGCATTAAAAATGATTTTTCCTGGTGAAAAAGGAAATGCTACACTTTTTGGTAATGAATCTCCTTTTATAGTTCCTATTGCTATACCTATGATAGCTGGACCTGCTGCACTTGCTACTTTACTTGTGATGACAAAAACTTATTCAGAGCATTTTGGATCATTATTTGTATCATTGATTTTAGCATGGTTCGTATCATCGTTGATACTTTATTTATCTCCAATTTTATATAAAATATTAGGAGATAAAGGATTGAGTGCTTTAGAAAAACTTATGGGGATGTTACTTTTGATGCTTAGTGTTCAAATGTTCATTGACGGATTGAAAAGTTTATCTTTATGATTAAGGTTTTATAAATTATATGCAATCAACGACACTAAATATATTAAAAACTGGTCAAAATGTATTTTTAACAGGAAGTGCTGGAACTGGGAAAACATATGTTTTAAATGAATATATTTTATATTTAAAATCAAGAAAAATAAACCCAACAATTGTGGCACCAACTGGAATTGCCGCTTCGCATCTGCAAGGGCAAACTATACATTCATATTTTGCTTTAGGTATTAGATCTGATATTGATGAATACTTTGTTCAAAAACTTTTAGAAAAAAAATATTTACAAACAAGATTTAAAAAATTAAAAATATTAATTATAGATGAAATATCAATGGTTAGTCCACAAATTTTTAGTGCTATGAATATGATACTTCAATCTTTTAAAAAGAGTCGTGAACCTTTTGGTGGAGTTCAAGTTGTATTATCTGGAGACTTTTTTCAATTACCTCCAATATCAAAATCTTATCAAGAAAAGCGATTTGCATGGCAAGATCCAACATGGAAAGAGTTAGATTTACAAACTTGTTATTTGGAAAAAAAGTTTAGACAAGATGATGATAGTTTGATATTTATACTTGATGAGATTAGAAGTGGTAGTATCTCTTCTAAAAGTTATGAGCTATTAAACTCTAGATTAAATCAAGATTTAAATATAGATTTTACACCAACAAAACTATACACACACAATCTTGATGTAGATAGAATCAATAATCAAGAGTTAAATAAATTATCATCTCAACCTTTTTTATATGAGTATAAAAGTGAAGGTGCAAAAACAAATATAGAAAAGATATTTAAATCATCATTAGTTCAAGAACAACTAACTCTAAAAAAAGATGCAGTTGTTATGTTTATTAAAAACAATCCAGAAAAATATTATATCAATGGAACAACGGGGGTTGTTATTGATTTTTCAAAAGAAAATTTACCTATTGTTAGATTATCAAGTGGATATGTTGTAAAAGTTGAATATGAAGATTGGACTATTGAAAATGAAAATGGCAAAATAGTATCTAAACTTTCTCAAATACCTTTAAAACTTGCATGGGCAATTACTATACATAAATCACAAGGAATGACCTTAGATGCTGCACAAATTGATTTAACAAATACTTTTGAAGTAGGGCAAGGGTATGTTGCACTTTCAAGGATCAAAAGTATTAATGGATTACAACTTATTGGTTTTAATGAAACTGCACTTAGTGTTGATCCTCTTATTTTACAAATTGATCCTAGAATAAAACAAGCTTCACAAAAAGCCAAAGATAAAATATCTATTTTAACAAATGATATATTAGAAGAAAAATTTAAAAATTATATCCAAAAGTTGGGTGGAACAATAGATGTCGAAGAGATTGAACAATCAAAAGAGAAATTATTAGCTAAAAAAGAGCTAATAATAGAGCCATCAATTCCTACTCATATTAAAACAAAGAATTTAATTCCTACTTGTGATACGTTAGAAGAGTTAGCAAAAAATAGGGAAGTTAGTATTGGTACAATTATATCTCACTTAAGTATTTTAAAAAAAGATGATGAAAAGATTGATATCTCAAAATATTTACCAAATTTACAAACTATAAATCTTATTAATGAAGCTGTTATAAAAATTAAACAACAAGATAACAAAGATGATTTTAGTGAAGATGGAAAGATACGATTAAAACCTATTTTTACAGAACTAAATGGTGAAGTTACTTATGATACTATAAAGCTAGTATTGTTATAATTTAACTAACTTCTGTACCCAAAGAGTATATTAATTTTGGTTTTTGATTATGATCTTTTATAATATTATTAATCCATTTTATTGTTTTAGAGGTACCATCTTTACAAAGTATACTATTTGTATGTTCCCAATGTAGATTTTTACCGTGAAACAGATCATTAAATACTTTTAATACATCTAATATATTTTCATCTGGAATAAATACTTCAAACCAATTTTTACCAATTACTTCATCTTTGGAATAACCTGATATTTTAGATGCTGTTTCATTAAAATCTACTATAATTGCACCTGCATCTAATGATATTGCAAATACTTCTTGATTTGATAACATTACTATTTACCTTTTAAGTTATATAGATCAATTGTATATAAAAAAAGCTTAAGCTATATTTTAATACTTTGTAAAAATTTATTAAATGAGTTTGCAAAATTCTGTGCATCTTTTTGAGAAAATGGTGCTGGTCCTTTTGTCACCTCTCCACTATCTCTAATATTTTGCATTAAATCTCTTATTGCTAAATATTGTTTAATATTCTCTTTATTATATAATTCTCCACGATGATCTAATACAAAAGCATTTTTGCTAATAGTACGATCAGCCAATGGTATATCTGCTGTAATTACAAAATCATTTTCTTCTAACATTTCTATTATATGATTATCTGCTTCATCAGCACCTGATTTAACAATAATATAATTGATATAATTTGATTTCCCAATAGTAATTTTTTTATTTGATACAACAAATGTTTTTATATGTAATTTATCTATTGCTCTTAATAAAATAGGTTTTAAAATATTTGGTAATGCATCACCATCTATATACAAAGTCATAGTTGTATTATAGCTTTAAAAATTATAAGATAATATAAAAGTGATATTTTTTGAAGTGGCTCCGGCACCTGGGTTCGAACCAGGGGCCAAATGATTAACAGTCATCTACTCTACCGCTGAGCTATGCCGGAATATAATAATAAGTTTCAAAAAAAATAAGTGGCTCCGGCACCTGGGTTCGAACCAGGGGCCAAATGATTAACAGTCATCTACTCTACCGCTGAGCTATGCCGGAATCTATTTTTTAAGAGGTGAAATTATAGTAAAAAAATATTAAAAAGTCAAGAGTATTTTAGATTATTTTACAAATTTATAAAATTCAACACCTGATTTATTTACTATATTAATTTTATTTGTTTTAATCAACATATTTAAAGTATTTTTACTATTTTTATCAAAGGTATTTTTAATATCTTCTTTGGTTAATGGTCGTCTTTGAAGTAGAATTAAAATCTCTTCATCTGAGTATGCTTGCAATGATTTTGGTCTTTGTTTATATGCTATAGTTATATTTTGACTTTTAAATTGATTTGCAATACTTTCAAGTTCATCAAAACTTAAAGGTTTAACATCATATGCAGGAGGTCTATCAATAGTGCCTATATCCAATCTATTTGGATTAATTTGATTTAAAGCCTCTACTAAAAGTTCTATCTCTTTTGGTTTATCGTTTATATTTTTAACAAATAAAATTTCAATAATCAAAGTAGGGTGATAAGTAGATTTAAATTCTAAAATACCATCTAAAATTTTAGAACAATCTACACTATTGTGAGTTCTATCAAGTTTTTTAAAACACTCTAAAGAGATACAATCAAGTGATAGTTTTACTATATCTATTTTACTAAGAGTTTTTTGTATATTAGGCTCATATATATTTGCACCATTACTTAAAATAAGTGTTTTAGCTTCACCTTTTATTTTATCTATCTCATCAATAAGTTCACTTAAATATGGATATAAAGTTGGTTCCCCATTTGCAGTGAATGTAATTACATCAATATTAGGATGATTTTTAAGTGAAATTTTTACTTGCTCAACTATATCATTAATATTTGATGAATAGGTTTGTTTATCTACAGTTTTAGCTGGAGCTAATTCACAATATAAACAATCAAAATTACACTGTTTTGTATTGGCAGATAGGTCTATACCCAAACTCATACCAAATCGGCGAGAGGGTATAGGACCAAAAGTTAGATTCATTATTTTTTACTTACTCTTTGACACTCTTTTACAAAGTGAATTGCATTTTCTACTGGAACATCTGGTAAGATACCATGACCAAGATTAAAAATATGTCTTTTTGTACCCATAACATCTTGAATAGCTTCTACACAAGCTGTTGTAGCTTCTTTACTATATAATCTACATGGTTCCATATTTCCTTGAAGAACATATCTCTCACCTAATTTTTCTTTTGCTAGGCTCATAGGTGTTCCCCAATCTACACCAAATACATCAAAGTTACCGTAAACTAAGCCTTGCTCAATAAATGCAGGAATTCCTTTTGGAAACATAATAATAGGGATATGAGGATGTCTTGATTTTAGATAATCAGCAATTTGGACCATATATTGCCATGAAAATTCATTATATTTAGATGGTTCAATAGCTGCAGCCCAAGAATCAAATATTTGAACTACATCAATACCAGCTTCAATTTGTTTTTCCATATATATTTTTACTACTTCTGTTACTTTAGCAAGTATATTATGTAAAAGTTCTGGGTTACTATACATCATTTTTTTACAAATATTGTATGTTTTTGTCCCTTGTCCTTCAATCATATATGTTGCCAATGTCCAAGGAGCACCAGTAAAACCTATAAGTGCTTTATCTTCAGCTAATTCTTGCTTGATTAGTTCAATTGTTTCATAAACATAAGTTAATTTTCTAGCAGCTTCTTTTCCACCTATTAATCTATCAAGATCTTCTTGTGTTTTAATAGGATCAGAGAATTTTGGTCCTTCACCTTTTACAAATGATAGATCCATACCCATTTCATCTGGTATTACTAAAATATCAGAAAATAAAATTGCTGCATCAACTCCAACAATATCAATTGGTTGAAGTGTAACTTCACAAGCTTTTTTAGGATTATGACAAAGATTTAAAAAGTTCCCAGCTTCAGCTCGAACTGCCATATACTCTGGAAGATATCTTCCGGCTTGTCTCATCATCCATACTGGAGTGTAAGGTGTTTCTAACCCCTTACATGCGTCTACAAATATTTTACCCATTAATGTTTACCTACTTTCCCTAAAAAATATAATCCAACTGCAAGTGCGGCAATTGAAAGTGCGAAATACAACATCTCTAATGGAGTTGTAAATTCTGTATGTAAAACTCTTTGAAAAAAGTTTACAACTAATACCATAACAATAACTTTAGCAATTTTATCTTTTAATTGATCAAGGTTATGAATAGCAAGTATTTTACTTCCACTTTTATCATCATTTGCTTCATCAATTTCAGATATAAATAGTTCATATATACCAAAAGCAAAGATAAACATAACAACGGCAATAAGATATAAATCAACTGCACCAATAATTCCTGCTACTATATCTTCATGAAATTTATCGGGATGAGCGTGTGTAATAATTGTATTAAACGCATAAGTAGCTATAGTCCATATATCAATTGACGCAACAACAAATAATACAACTGCACCAATAAGACCAAAGATTACTGCAAGTATAACTATAAATCTACTTCTCCAAATGGCCCCTTCAAAAATTCTTTCAAGCATTAGCTATTCTCCTCTAATTCAATCCATTTAAGTGCAATTCTAACTGAGTTTGTAGCAGCTCCAACTCTTACTTGATCTGCTACATTAAAAAAATGAAGCATATTTGGACTATATATATCTTTTCTAATTCTTCCTACAAAAGTTATATCTGTATCAGTAGAAACTATAGGCATAGGATAGATATTATTTTCAAGATCATCCATTACTTCAAGATTTTCAAAATTATTCATAACTTCTCTACACTCATCAACATCTACATCAATATTTTGATCAAATGTAACTGTAATAGATTCACTATGACTTCTTAAAACAGGCACTCTTACACAAGTAGCTGCTACAGCTATCTCTTTATGTAAAATTTTTTGTGTTTCATATACCATTTTTTCTTCTTCTTTTGTAAAGCCACTTTCCATTGGTTTATCAACTTGAGGAATTACATTAAGTGCAATTTGATGAGCAAAAGCCTCTTTAGCACTTTCATCTAATTTAAAAGCAAAAAAGTCTTGCATTTGAGTTACAAGTTCTTTCATACCAGCTTTTCCAGCTCCACTAGTTGCTTGATAAGTAGATACATCTACTCTTTTGATACCATATAGGTCATCAAGTGGTTTAAGTGCTAAAACCATTTGTATTGTAGAACAATTTGGATTTGCAATAATTCCAGTTTCTCTCCATAGAGCTATATCTTGAGGGTTTACTTCAGGTACTACCAATGGTACATCAGATTGCATTCTAAAATGACTTGTATTATCAATAACAACAGCACCACCTTCAACAGCATATTTTGCGTACTTTTCAGAGATACTTCCACCTGCACTAAAAAATGCAATATCAACTTCATGCTCTTCAAATACAGTAGTTGTAAGTTCAACTACAGGATATTCTTTATTTTTAAATTCTATAGTTGTACCTAAACTATTTGCACTAGCTAGTGGTAAAACTTCACCAACAGGAAAATTTAACTCTTCCATAACTCTAAAAAGTTCTTCACCTACTGCACCTGTAGCACCTACAACTGCAATATTATATTTTCTCATTCTTTATTTTTCCTCTTCTTTTTCTACTTCAATTAGATTTCTTTGTTCTAAATCAACACCAGCCATATCATCAGCTAATTTTATATCAAGTTCATCATCTTTTGCTTTTGGACATTTTGCAATACTAACTACATAATCGCCTTTATCAACATTTACAATAGTTACACCGCTTGTATTTCTACCAGCTTTTCTAATTGTTTGCATATCAACTCTTATCATTTTACCAATAGATGTAAGAGCCATAAGATCTTGTTCCTCATCAACTATTACATTACCAACTACTGTTTTTCCAGTTTTTGGACTTAGTTTCATAGATATAACTCCAGACCCAGCTCTATTAGTAAGTCTATATGCTTCAACTTCAGTACGTTTTCCAACACCTTTTTCAGAGACTGTTAGTAGTTCTTGTTGTTCATCTTCAATAACATCTGCATCTACTACATAATCATCTGGTGATTTAAACTTAATACCTCTAACACCTCTAGTTGTTCTACCTTGATTTCTTGTTTTTTCAATATCAAATCTAATAACTTGACCAAGAGCAGTAAATATCATAAGGTATTTAGATTCTGGTTTTGCAATCTCTGCTGTTACAATTTCATCATTTTCATCTAAAACAATTGCTCTTACACCATTGCTTCTTATATTGCTAAACTCACTTAATGCAGTTCTTTTTACAATACCATTTTTAGTAAAGAATGCCATAGATTTAGATTCGTCAAAATCAGTTGTAGGGATAATTGCCATAATTTTTTCATCATCTTTAAGATTGATAAGATTAACTACAGCCTTACCTTTTGCTGTTCTTCCACCTTCAGGAATTCTATATACTTTTAACCAATATAATTGACCAAGATTTGTAACAAACATCAATGTATCATGAGTATTACTAACAAAGAATTGTTCAATAAAATCATCATCATGAGTAGTTACAGCAACTTTACCTTTTCCACCACGACGTTGCATTTCATAAGATTTTATAGGAACTCTTTTTACATACCCATTATGAGTAATAGTTACAACCATAGGTTCATTTGGAATTAAGTCTTCAATATCAATATCATCATAAGAATCTTCAATATTTGTAAGTCTTGGAGTTGTATATTTTTCTTTAATTTGAATAAACTCCTCTTTTATAATCTCATTTAATTTATCTTCAGATTTTAATATAGCTTCAAGTTCAGCGATTAAATTAAGAAGTTCAGCATATTCTGCTTCTAATTTATCTCTTTGAAGACCTGTTAATCTTCCAAGTCTCATATCTAAAATTGCTTGTGATTGAATTTGACTTAAACCAAATTTAGCCATAAGATTTTCTCTAGCTTCACTATCATTTGCACTAGCTCTAATAATTTTCACTACTTCATCAATATTATCCAAGGCGATTTTTAATCCCTCTAATATATGAGCTCTAGCTTTTGCTTTTTCAAGATCAAAAATTGTTCTTCTAATAATAATAGTTTTTCTATGTGCTAAAAAGATATTTAAAACTTCATGAAGTCTAAATATTTTTGGTTCTTTATTATGAACTGCAAGCATAATAGTACCAAATGTGATTTGTAAAGGTGTAGATTTGTAAAGGTTATTCATAACAATCTCACTCATAGCATCTTTTTTAAGTTCAATTACTACTCTAATACCTTCTCTGTCAGATTCATCTCTAACTTCAGAGATACCTTCAACTACTTTATCTTTTGCAAGGTTTGCAATTTGTTCAATTAGTCTTGATTTATTTACTTGATAAGGTAATTCATCTATTACAATTACCTCTCTTTTAGCTTTTTGTTCGATATGATGTTTTGCTCTTACTTTTACTCTTCCTCGTCCTGTACTATATGCATCAATAATACCTCTTCGTCCAAATATTGTTCCACCTGTAGGAAAATCAGGACCTTGAATAAATTGCATTAATTCTTCTGTTTGAGATTCAGGATTATCTATAATATGAAGTAGGGCATCCATCACTTCACCAAGGTTGTGTGGTGGAATTTTTGTTGCCATACCAACTGCAATACCTTCACTACCATTTACTAAAAGAGCAGGAATTCTTGTAGGCATAACTGATGGCTCTTTTAAAGTGTCATCATAGTTAGCTATAAAATTAACTGTGTCTTTATCAATATCTTTTAATATCTCTTCAGTAATTTTAGACATTCTAGCTTCTGTATATCTCATTGCTGCAGCATTATCTCCATCAACAGAACCAAAGTTTCCTTGTCCATCAATTAGAGGTGCTCTCATTGAGAAGTCTTGAGCTAGTCTTACTAGTGCATCATAAACTGAATTGTCACCATGTGGGTGATACTTACCAATAACATCCCCTACAATTCTTGCAGACTTTTTATATGCTGCTTTTGATGTAACATTTAGATCATGCATAGCATATAATATTCGTCTATGTACTGGTTTTAAACCATCTTTTGCATCTGGCAATGCTCTACCAATAATAACGCTCATAGAATAATCAAGGTAAGAGGCCTTAACTGAGTCTTCTATATTTATGTCAATTATGTCTTGTGAATCAAAAAGATTTTCCATATAAAGATACCTTTATTTATAAATTTATTTATTTTATCTAAAATTGCAATAAAAAAGGCTGAAACAAACTGTTTCAGCCTTTTTTATTTGTAAAAATTTTAATTTTTTAGTTATTTTTCTTATACTCAATTATCATAGCATAAGCTTCATCTTTTAGTTTGAGTTTCTCTTTTTTCATTTTTTCAATTTCAATTGGATCTATATGGTCTTGACCACCTTTTTCAGATTTCTCAATTTTTTGATGTAACTCATTGTGTTTATTATAAACTCTTGTGAATTTTGCACTTTGCTCTTTTAATTTTTCTACTACATCGTGATATTCTTGGAACATTTAAAATCCTTTTTTTTGATATTGTTGTAAGTATAAGCTAATTGCAGTTAAATATTGCTTTATTTATGTTCTATAATCTGCATTTATCTCAACATATTTATAACCAAGATCACAGCCATAAGCAGTAAACTTACCATCTCCTTGACCAATATCACAATAAATTTTAAATGAGTTATTTTGAAGTACATTGGCAGCTTTTTGTTCTATCTCATCATTAAATAAAACAACTCCTTTTTCAAATACTTTTACATCATTGTAAGAGATTATTAAAGTTTGCTCATCACATTGAATTTGAGATGCTCCTATAGTAGAAGCTATTCTTCCAAAATTTGGGTCTTCACCAAATAGAGCAGTTTTTACTAAAAGTGAATTAGAAAGTGCTTTTGCAGCTATCATAGCTTCATTGTCATTTGCTGCACCAACAACTTCAAATGCAACAGATTTTTTGGCACCTTCTCCATCACTTACCATCATAATTGCCATATCATGCATCACTAATTTAAGTGCTTGAGAAAAAGCCTCTTTATTATATGAAGCTTTTTGATTTGATATTAGCATAACTGTATCATTTGTAGAAGTATCTCCATCAACACTAATAGCATTAAATGTAGTATTAGAATGAGTAGTTAATAACTCCTTCATATCTTCTTTTGGAATAGTAGAATCTGTAACTATAAAACATAGCATAGTTGCTAAATTTGGGTTTATCATACCCGCACCTTTTGCTACAGATCCTATTTTAAACTCACTTCCATCTTCTAATACTACTTTATACATAGAAGTTTTAGGATAACTATCAGTTGTCATTATAGCTTTTGATAAATTAGTACCATTTTTAGATGATAAATTAAAGCTATTTGCACCAGATATAAGTTTGTCTATAGGTAGTCTATTTCCAATTACTCCAGTTGAACTCATAATAGGATTAGTAAGCTTATCTTTAATATTTATAGAACTTAGTATTGTATTAATATCATCAATACCTTCTTTCCCAGTCATAGCATTTGCATTTTTGGCATTTATAAGAATGAAAT
>Ga0256837_1000775_pt1 | contig 25086 bp, 32 predicted proteins | sample 4562384metaG_FD_185976 | JGI IMG/M metagenome (GOLD analysis project Ga0256837, IMG submission 185976) | Hydrothermal vent microbial communities from Guaymas Basin, Mexico - 4561-384 | ecosystem: Environmental > Aquatic > Marine > Hydrothermal vents | place: Mexico: Guaymas Basin | collected... | reverse complement strand
ATGGTCTCCGCCTATTTCATGAGTTAAAGCTTTTCCTATATCGTGAAGAAGTCCGGCTCTTTTTGCAAGCATCTCATCCGCACCCATTTCAGCAGCCATAATTCCGGCAAGATGAGCAACCTCAAGTGAATGCCCAAGAGCATTTTGTCCATAACTTGCCCTGTATCTAAGGCGTCCTATAAGCTTTACAATTTCAGGATGAATTCCAGCACTTGCTAAACCTAAATCAAGTAAAATATCTTCTCCCTCTTTAGTAGTTTTTTCTTCAAACTCCTCTTCTACTTTTTTATATACTTCTTCAATTCTTGCAGGATGAATTCTTCCATCTTCAATCAGTCTTTTAATTGTTTCAACTGCAATCTGACGTCTGTAAATATTAAAACTGCTAACAGTAATAATTCCCGGTGTTTCGTCAATTATAATATCGCATCCTGTTATCATCTCAAGAGTTTTAATATTTTTACCCTCTTTTCCGATAATTCTTCCTTTCATTTCATCATCACCTATTGCAACAACATTGATAAGCCTCTCCCCCGCAAACTCCCCTGCATATCTTGTAGTAGCCTGAGCTATTATAAAATTTGCTTTTTTCTTTGCATCATTTTCGGCTTCTTTTATAATTTTTCTTGTAAGATGGGCAATTTCATCCCTTAAATTTTCTTCTGTTTTTTTAAGAATAATCTCTTTTGCCTCATCTTTTGTAAGACCTGCCGCATTTTCGAGTATTTTTTCAACTTCTTTTAATTTTTCTTCATATTTTTCTTTTGCTTTTTGAAGTAATGCCTCTGCTTTTTTAAGTTTTTCATCTTTTTTTATATTCTCCTCTAAAAGCTTTTCAATCTCCTCTTCTTTTTTCAAAATCTCATTAAGCTTATTTTCATACTCTTTTTGAAGCTCTATTTTTTGCATTTCATAAGAATTCTTAGCTTCAAGTTCTATCTCTTTTGCCTTTGCTTTAGCATTTTCAAGAAGAATCTGAGCTTCATGTTCAATAGCCTTTGCTTTAGCCTGGGCTTTAGTCACAAAAATATCATACTTTGCCTTATCCATCTTTTTTGTTATAAAAAACACCCCTAGAGCGGATAAAGAAGAAGCGAGAATAATTTCTATTATCATTTTTTCTCCTTACATTAAAACTTATAAATTCATCCCCTTTTATATCAAAAACATCTGTAAGTTTTTTTGAGGCGACACAAGGAATTAACTGAACAAAAACAATCTTAGGTTTATATCCGAGTTTAGCAAAAAACCTATCATACATTCCTTTGCCAAACCCAACTCTTTTAAAATCACTATCAATCCCCACTACAGGAACTATAGCTAAGTCTATTTTTTCAAGTGTTTCGTTTTTGTTAAGAGGCTCAAGAATTGAGAATTTTTTTTTCTTTAAAGGCAAAGCATATTTTACCATTTTAAAGCTTAAATCTTGCATAAAAGGAACAAAAACACTCTTTTTTTCCTTTCTCAATTCATTTATAACCCATCTTATATCCGGTTCATTTTCAAGAGGAATAAAAATAAGTATCTTTTTATAATTTTTTGCTGTTTTTAAAATTTCCCTGCCTATTTTTTTTGAAAAAAGATATCTATTAACTTTTTTAGAAGAGAGACAAATTTTTCTAAATTCACTTTTATTTCCCATTTTTCAAGCCTTTTGATAAAATTACATAAAAGGAGAGCAATGAAATATATTTTACCAATAATTTTAATTTTTATAGGGTGTTTTGAAGAAAAAAAACAAAAACCCCAAGAAACTAAAACACAACAGACACAGATATCAACAAAAACACAAAAAAAAGAAAATAACCTTATGGTTATCTCTTTAAAAGACCTAAACTTAACGTTTAAAGACAATTCAATTGTTTATCCTAAAAAAAGAGTTATTATTCTGTTTAGAAAAAACTCTACAAAATGCAAAATGCAAGAAAACATATTAAAAAAATTAAATTTGAATTTTTATAAAACAGACAATATATATTTAAAAAACTATTTTAAAATTAATATATATCCAACAATAATAATACTTGATAAAAACAAAACCTTAAAATATGAAGGTTTTATACCTTATGAAATTTTAAAAGCGGAGGGATTTTAATGTTTGGAATTTTTAAAAAAGCTCTTGATAAAACAAAAGAGGCTATAAAAAACGTAGTAGGAACAGAAAAAAAAGAAAAAATAGAAAAAGATTTACTTGAAGAGGCATTAATAGAAGCAGATATTGATTATGAATTAGTTGAAAAAATCCTTGATAAACTTCCAAAAGAAGTAACAAAAGAAAAACTAAAAAAAGAACTTCTAAAAGTTTTTGAGGTACCTGAAGAAAAAATAGAAATAAACGACAAACCTTATGTGTTTTTGATTATCGGAGTAAATGGTGCAGGAAAAACAACAACAATTGCCAAAATGGCTTATAAGTTTAAAAATGAAGGATATTCCGTTATCTTAGGGGCTGCCGATACTTTTAGGGCTGCAGCTATTGAACAGCTTAGCCGCTGGGCAGAAATTTTAGATGTCCCAATTGTAAAAACACGCCAAGGACACGACCCGGCAGCCGTTACATATGATACAATAGCTTCAGCTAAAGCAAAAGGTATAGACATAGCCTTAATTGATACAGCAGGAAGACTTCATAACAAAATAAACTTACAAAACGAACTTAAAAAAATAGTAAATGTGGCAAAAAAAGCATATCCAAACGCCCCTCACAAAGTCCTCTTAGTAATTGACTCAACACAGGGGACAAGTGCAATAAACCAGGCAAAAGTATTTAATGATGTTATAGGAGTTGATGGCATTATTGTTACAAAGCTTGACGGAACTGCAAAGGGAGGTGCTCTTTTTAGCATTGTAAATGAACTTAAACTTCCTATTTACTATGTAGGAGTAGGAGAAAAACCTGAAAATTTAGTGGAATTTGACAAAGAGGAATTTATTGACGGAATTTTAGAAGGTCTTTATAGTGATTAAATTTTACGCCGATTTAATTTTCTGGGTGGCTTTGTTTTTTGATACATTAATTTTTATTCTCTTTTTTTACGAAAGATATAAAGATGTAGAAGAGATTGAATTAAAAGAGGAAAAATGGATTATCCTCACAGGAGTTGCTTTATTTATTATCTCTATTCTTTTAATAAGATATCTCTCTTTTATCATATCAAAAGCTTTTGCCACAATAATAGAAAACAATCTTCACTTACAAAAAGTATTAAAGAGTGTAAATGGCTAAGAAAAAAACAGTTTATGAATGTATCGAATGCGGATATAAAAGTGCTAAATGGATGGGTAAATGTCCCGCCTGTAACGCATGGGAGAGTTTTATAGAAATAAGTGAAGAAAAAAACAAAACTACTTCTCAAATCTCTAAAATTTTAAGGTTTGATGAAATTGAAAAAGAAGAAATTAAAAGATTTTCTTCAGCTGACAGCGAGCTTGATTTGGTACTTGGAGGTGGAATAGTCCCAGGGTCTTTAGTGCTTATCGGAGGAAGTCCTGGAGTTGGAAAATCAACTTTAATGCTAAAGCTTGCCGGGACCATTGATAAAAAAGTTTTATATGTAGCAGGAGAAGAGAGTCCGGGACAGATAAAACTAAGAGCCGAAAGACTTGGAATTAAAAACAAAAATCTTTTTATTATGCCAGAAATTGTGGTAGAAAACATTACTAAAGAAGTCAAAAATTATGACCTTGTAATAATTGATTCAATACAGACAATCTATTCACAAAACATTTCCTCAGCCCCGGGAAGCGTATCTCAGGTAAGAGAAGCAACATTTGAGCTTATGAGGACTGCAAAAGAGAGCAAAACACCTATTTTTATAATAGGACATATTACAAAAGAAGGCTCAATAGCAGGCCCAAGAGTGCTTGAACATATGGTAGATACCGTTTTATACTTTGAAGGAGATGCAAGCCGTGAGCTTAGAATATTAAGAGCTTTTAAAAACCGCTTTGGCTCAACGAGCGAAATTGGAATATTTGAGATGACAAAAGAAGGACTAGTTAGTGCAAAAAATAAAAACTTTTTTAGCAAAAAAGCTCTTCCGGGAAGTGCCATAACGGTAATTCTTGAAGGAACAAGACCAATTGTGCTTGAAGTTCAGGCACTTGTTAGTGAGAGTTATTCCATTCCAAAAAGAAGCTCAACAGGATTTGATTTAAGCCGTCTTAATATGATTTTAGCCTTACTTGAAAAAAAACTAAACCTGCCTTTTAACCAATATGATGTATTTGTAAATGTCACCGGCGGAATTAAAATAAACGAAACCGCCGCTGATTTAGCAATAATTGCGGCAATTGTAAGCTCTTTTAGAAATAGACCTATTAGCAAAGAGAGCGTATTTATAGGAGAAGTTAGTCTTGTTGGAGATATAAGGGAAATACCGGGAATTGAACAAAGGTTAAAAGAAGCCGCAAACCTTGGATTTAAAAGAGCAATAGTACCTGCTAAACCTCTTAATGAACCGTTAAAATGTTATGAAGTAAAAGAGGTTGAAAAACTTATTGAGTGGATGTAGCAGAGTCCTTTTTCTTACAATTCCCCTCAAAATTTCCACCCTTTTGAATAATTAAATTTTTAACCAACACTTCCCCTTTTACACTGCCCCCTTTTAAAATCTCTAACTCATTACACTCTATTTTGCCTTCAACATCACCACTTATTACAACCTTATCACCTTTTATATCACCTTTTACCTTGCCGTTTTTACCAACAGAAATAGCACTTTTTGAATTTATATTTCCCTCAATTTCTCCGTCTATATGGATATTTGAACTAATTTCTAAATCTCCTTTAAAAAAGGCGTTTGAAGAGATTACTGTTGTTTCATTAGTAATATGTTCGCTTTTATTAAAGACTCCCATGGAACTCCCTTTTCTTTTTTAAACATTTTAAAAAAATTACTCCCATTCCAATAAATAAAATTTATTGGATTTAAAGGTTTATCATTATATCTAATTTCATAATGTAAATGCTGTCCTGTACTAAGACCGGTATTTCCCATATACCCTATAATCTGTCCTTTTCTGACAAAATCTCCTGTTTTTACTTTCAAACTAGGTCTAAGATGGGCATACAGGGTTGTAAATCCATATCCATTTGAAACTTTCACAACATATCCATAACCATAAGGGTTTAGTCCAGCTCCTAAAACAACTCCGTTTGCAGTAGCCCTAACAGGCACTACCCCTTTTCCCTTAATATCAACTCCCGGATGAAACTCTTTTTTGTGTAAAATAGGATGAATTCTCCATCCGAATTTGCTTGATATAATAATCTTACTAACAGGCTTGCCGCTTGGAAAAACACTTAAAAGTTTATTAATCTCATCTGTATTTAACGACTTAACATCAATATTTGAAAAAAATTCTACTCCCTTTAAGCCCATTTTAGTCTCTAAATCATTTATTTTAGAAGAAAGTTTTCCAAGCTCAACCTGTTTTTTTAACAAAACATCATTTAATTTATTAATTTTAACATTAAGATGAGTCAATTGTAAATTACTTTTATATAGCTCTTCAGAAAGTTTTTCTTTTTGATTATTAATTTTTTTAACCTGATGTTCTAAAAATTTAATATAAAAAAACCCAGACCCTATAACCAAAAAAATAAAAACAAAAAAAATAAAAATACCATATTTAACAACCTGATGAAATGTAAAGTGTTTTGTGCCTTTAACTGTTGTAATTGTAATAAAATATCTGTTTTTCATTTTTATGCCTTATATTTGTAATATTCCTCTAAAAGCTCGTAAGACTCTTTTACTCTTTTAAATTTTTTTTCATAAATTCTCTGAATAAGCTCAGGTTTGTTTCTGTGAAGGTCAGGATGATACTTTTTTGCAAGACGCCTATACTCTTTTTTAATTTTATCCCACTCATAAATAGTGCTTACTCCAAAAAGCTCAAGGGCATTTCTTATTTTAGCAAGGTATTCTTTTAAATTTCCTTCAACCGAAAAAGATTTAGAAAAACTAAAATCCTCTTCATTAGCATTATAAATAACATTATACCCCATAATTGATTTTTTATTAAGCAAAACACTTGCAATTTTTCTTGTATCCTCGTTATAAGAAACAACTATTCTGTTTTCATTAAAATCTAAAATATCAAATAAAAAAAGCCCCTTAATATAATCATATACGTGCTTTTTAGGGTTTGCAAAACTTATTTCAAACTCTTTTGAAGATAATTTTTTAAAAGTTATATAAACAGCTTTTTTATCAAAGCTTAATTCATGTTTTTTTATTTTGATTAAAATATCTTTGTTAGCATTAAGAAGAATTTTTTTATAACTTATTTCATCTTTATTTTTCTTATAAAAATTAGCAAGAGAGTTCAAAAGAATTTTATAGTTTGCAATATTTTCTCTATCATAATAAATTAAATAAGAGTTGTCTTTTATTTCAAGTTTATTAAAATAAAGCCTTATAAATTTAATAAGTTTTTTTAAATTATACTCAGAATCAATTTCAAAAATCAGTTTATCTTTTACCGTTAATTTTAAAATTTTTTCCATTTTTTCTCATTATTATCATTGTGGCAATTGGAAAAATCAGCTTTTTTTTAGTGATTACCTCATATCCATCAAATTTTTTTAAAATATCTTCTTCACTCAAAGCTGTTATACTTTTGCTAAGCAATTTATATTCCTTTTTCATTCCTACTAAAATACCCGCAATTAAAGGAACAACTTTATCCATATACCATAAAATAAGTTTAGCTAAAAAAGAATCGTTTTTTACCATTTCAACCACTGCAAAATATCCACCCTCTTTAAGATAAAAATCAAGGTTTTTTATTCCTTTTTCTAAATCATCAAAATTTCTAAGAGCCATAAATGCGGTTATTAAATCCACTTTTTCAGGAAGTTTTAAGTTTTCTGCCGTATCTTGAATAATAATAATTTCTTTTTTTCCTTTTTTCATTTTTATATGAGGTATTTCTTCAAAAACAACCTCAAAATTTTCCTTTACAAACCCTTTTTTTTCAAATTTTTCAACTATAACTTTTACCATTTCACTGCTTGGCTCAACTAAATACATCTTATCAAAATCCATTACCCTTGCCATCTCACCTGTAGCACTTGCAACATCTAAAAGCACTCCGTTTTTTATATATTTTTTTATTTCCCTTTTAAACATCCACCTCCAAAGCTCTTCAATCCCAAAACTCACTATTTTTGTGGCAAGGTCGTATTTTTTTGCGAGTTTGTCGTATATTTTAACGTCCATCTCATCTCCCAAATACAATCAAATCATCATTTCTATTTATATGCAAAATTTTAAAACTATCCTCGCTTTTATAATTTATTCTATCAAAAAGTTTAGGAGTTACGATAAAAACTTTCCAATCAACAAACTCTTTTAATTCATTATAAAGTCTCTCTCCGCCCTCAATCATTATAAATTTATAATTTTTTAACTTATCAAGGCTATCTTCAATAAACACTTTCCTGTTTAGCACATTAAAAAGAGGTATCGTTTTATCAAATTCTTTTTGCTTGCTGTAAATCAAAATATCTGGAGCTTTTCCTTTTATTCTTCTTGCATCAAGGGTTGGTCTGTCAATTCTTACACTATTTCCGCCAATTACCAGCAAATCTATTTTATCTCTTACGTGATGTACCCAGTTTAACGAACTTTCACTACTTATATATCCCCCTGTAATAACACCGTTAAAACCTTGGGCAAGTTTAAAAAAAACAAATTTTTTTTGCCATTTTATAAAAGGCTCGATTAAATCATAACATCTTTTATCATTGAGAACATTTACCTCAATTCCAGCATTTTTAAGTATTTCAACTCCCCCACTGTGTTCAGTAATAGGGTCAAGCCAGCCAATACTTACCCTTTTTGGCTTTAAAACACTTAAAAGATTAGCACAGCTTGGAGTTTTTCCTATATGAGAGCAAGGCTCAAGCGTCACAAAAACATTTGCTTCATTAAAAAATCCATTATGGTTTTTAATTAAATATTCGTGAATTTCGTGAGAAGTTTTTAAATCGGGAGTTTTATGAAAAGCTTTGTAGGATTCCCACAGAACATTTACCTCAGCATGAGGTCCTCCGGCTTTTTTGTGGGCTGAGACAAAAAGATGGTTTTTTACAATAACCGCTGCTCCAACCGCCGGATTTGGATATGTTAAAAACTGATATTTCCAAGCCTCATCAAGAGCTGCCTTAAGAGCAAAACTATTCATCAAAACTGTAAGTACTCCAATCTACATATGTTTTTGCTTTTTTAATATCTTCAAAATTAACTTTTTCTTTTCCAATTTCAGCAACATTATCAACAAAACTTTTAAGCTGTCCTTTTACTTTTGTTCCATCATTTAACGTAACTTTTACATTCTCACCAATACTCTTTTCAAAATGCTCTGGTTTTGTAAGTTTTCTCTCAACCCCAGGAGAACTAACCTCAAGAAAATATTTTTCTTTAATAGGTTCTTCCACATCAAAAATAGGAGAAATTAAATTATTAATCGCCGCACAGTCATTTAGACTAACTCCTCCTGGTTTTGTAATATAAACTCTGTAATAATTATGTTCCCCTTCTTTAGTCTCTTCTATATCATACAACTCACATCCGTTGTCTTCAACAATATTTTTAATTACTTCTTTTAATTCGTTTTTTGTCATTTTATCTCCTTTAAATATTTTGCTACAGCATCTTCATCATTAGTATGAGGCAAAACTATATCAGCTTTTTGTTTTACCTTTTCAAGAGCGTTCTTTACAGCCACAGAAGTACCCGCCCACTCAAACATTCTAAGGTCGTTTAAATTATCTCCAAAAACAGTAACGTCTTTTTTATCGACTCCCATTATCTCCTCAAGATACATAAGCCCGTGAGCCTTATCGGCTTCAGGATGAAGGAGAGTCAAAAAATAATAAGGTCCGTATGCATCCTGTGTAAGTTTTGTTTCAATATTAAAATTTTGATTCAAAAAATTTTCTATTTTCTCCAAAAACTCTTTTTTTCCAAGATAAACCATCTTTAAATTATATTTTAATGCCCTGAAGTTTTCAATATTTAAAACCCTGCTGTCGTTTTTATAGTTTTGAAGCAGATGTTTTTGATATAGATTTAATTCTTTTGGATACAAAAACTTTTCTTCTTTTTTTTCATTAAATCCTACAATAAGAGGATAATCCCTAAATTTTTTATAAACTTCGTAAATAATTTCATCACCAAGTTCTTTGTTGATGGCATTTATTTTTATCACTTTGCCATCTGAAGAAGCTATCATAGCTCCGTCAAGCAAAACTAAAGGATATTTTAATTCAAGTCCTTTTAAAAGGCTAATGGTACCCTTATAACTTCTAGCCGTAGCCACACTCAAAGGATACTTAAATTCATTCCAAACTTTACGGCTAAATTCACTTACACTTAAATCACTTCTTAAAAAAGTTTTATCAAGGTCGGTTACAAAAATCATTTTTTCTTTATTTTATCAAACAATTCTTCCATTTTATTTTCATGCTCAAGCAAATCATCAAATGTAAAAGTAAGATTTGGCACCTTATACCAGCCTGTTGCTTTTAGTGCTTGAGCCTGAATATATCCGCGGGCTTGTTTCAATTTTTTTAGGGCTTCACGTTGTTCTTTTTCATTTAAATAACTTTTTTCAAGATAAACTTTTGCATCACTCCCGTCACGGCTGCAGACAACATCAACAACACCAAGCCCCCTTATTCTCCCATCTCCCATTTGAGACAAAACTTCAGGAATTATCTCTTTAAGTAAAGACTCTTTTCTTTGAACTTTTATACTTTTACCCATACAGGTCCTTTTTTTAAAAAGATTATATCAAATTTTTAAGGAAAGTTTAAGGAAAGGAAAAGAGGAGATTATTCAAACTTGGCTTTTTCCTCTATTTTTTGGTAAGTTTCAAGTATATCTCCAACTTTTACATCATTATAACCTTCAACCATAATACCGCACTCAAATCCTTTACCAACCTCTTTAACATCATCTTTAAAGCGTTTTAAACTTGCAAGCTTAGAATCATAAATAACAACACCATCTCTAATAACCCTTACAAAATCTCCTCTGTGAACAACCCCGTCTTGAACATAACATCCAGCAACCGTTCCAACTCTCGGCACGTTAAATACATCTCTAACTTCCACGGTAGCTGTAACTTCCTCTTTGATTTTAGGTGTCATAAGACCTGATAGAAGCTCTTTTACATCATCAATTAAGTCATAAATAATTGAATAAGTCCTAATCTCAATTCCCTCTTGTTTTGCTTTATTTTTAGCACCGCTTGTAGGACGTACATTAAATCCTAAAATAATTGCGTGAGGTTCTGTAGCCTTTGCCAAAATAACATCATTCTCAGTAATTGCCCCTACATCTGAGTGAATTACATCAACTCTAACTTCATCATTTCTAAGTTTCGCCAGACTGCCCTTAATAGCCTCAACACTTCCTTGAGTATCCGCTTTTACAATAACAGGAAGTTTTTTAAGGTTTCCTTCAAGAATCATTTTTTGTAAATCTTCAAGAGTCGCTTTTGTTGTTTTTGATTTTTCTTTAGCTTCTAAATACTCTTTCCATTTCTCAGCTGTCTCTTTTGCTACTTTATCACTCTCAACCGCCACTAATACATCTCCGGCAACAGGAACTTCATCAAAACCTGTAATTTCAGCCGGTTCTCCAGGAAGCACTTCTTTTTTCTGTTTTCCAAGGTCATCAATAATAAGTCTAACCCTTCCAAAAGTTTTACCGCAAACAAAGCTGTCTTGTTTTTTAAGAGTCCCGTTTTTAACAATAACAGTCGCAACAGGACCTTTTCCTTTTTCAAGCTTAGATTCAATTACAACAGCTTTTGCAGGACATTTTGGATTAGCTTTAAGCTCCATCATTTCAGCCTGAATCAAAATAGTTTCAAGAAGTTCATCAATACCTTCACCTGTTTTTGCCGAAACATTTACAAACTCATAATCTCCTCCCCACTCCACAGGCATAATTCCCATTTCGGCAAGCTGAGATTTTACAAGGTCAGGATTTGCTTCTGGGAGGTCAATTTTATTAACAGCAATAATAAAAGGAACTCCTGCAGCCTGAGCGTGAGCTATTGCTTCACGTGTTTGAGGCATAACACCGTCGTTTGCCGCAACAACAATAACCGCAATATCAGTAACTTGAGCTCCTCTTGCTCTCATTTCAGTAAATGCTTCGTGTCCCGGAGTATCGATAAATGTAATTTTTTTACCGTCTTTTTCAACCATATAAGCACCGATATGCTGAGTAATTCCACCTGCTTCTCTTGCGGCAATTCTAGAGTTTCTGATTCTATCAAGAAGACTTGTTTTTCCGTGGTCTACGTGTCCCATAATAGTTACAATAGGAGGGCGAGGCATATCATATTCATCTTCAGGACACATTTCATCATATTTTTTAACATAATCAAATTCAGCTAACGGGTCATAAATTTCAACTTCTTTTCCAAACTCTTCAGCTAAAGTTTCAATATATTCCTCTCCTAAAAAGTCGTTTTTATCTTTTTCTTCTCCAAGCTCTCTTAAAGCTTCAAGTACTTCTTCAAGAGGTTTTTTAATAGTTTCTGCAAACTCATATACTCTAATTTCTTTTGGAATTTTTACAATCTCAACCCCGGCTTCTTTTTTCTTTTTCTTTTTTTTCTTTTTAACTGCTGTTTTTGTAATTCCTCCGGCTTTTTTAGCAGCTTTTTGTTTTTTAAGCTGTTGTTGTTTTTTTGCTTCTTTTTGATTTTCTATTTGAGTTTTTGTTTTTGCTTTTTCCTCAAGTTTTTCTTCATCCTGCATAGAGATGTCGTTAAAATATAAATCAAGAAGCTCTACTTGATTTTCTTCAATTACATCCATTTCGGCTAAATCGACATTGATTTTAAGCTCTTTTTCTTCAATATGCTTTTTAGGAGCCGGTTTTTTAGGTTTTTTTGCTATTTTTTGAGGAGTTTTAACTTCTTTAGTTTCTTTGACTTCCTTGGTTTGTTTAACTTCTTTAATCTCTTTAACTTCTTCAACTTTTTTAGGTTTTTCCTCAACTTTTTGCGCTTTTTTAACTAATGTAATACCCTGTTGGGTTTTTTTAACTAAATCATCAAAACTTCTTCTGCGTCTTCTTGGTTTTTCTTTCACTTCTTCTACTGTTTTTTTAGGTTTTTCCTGAGCTTTTGGGGCCTTTTCTTTATTTTTTAAAAATTCCTGGATTTTCATAGCTTCTGTAGGGTCGATACTGCTTCTAATAGTCGCTTTTATTCCAAGCTTCTTTGCAATTTCAACAACCTCTTTTGATTTTAATCCAAGTTCTTTTGCTACTTCTGATACTTTTATCTTCAAGTAAACTCCTTTATTTAATGTAAAATGGAAAACGGAAAATTATTTATCATTTTTCTTGCTTCCTCTTTTGAAATTTTACACAAAAATGAAATTTTTTTCACGAATTCTTTTTTTGATATACACTCTTTACACACATAAAAACTTCTGCCTCTTCCACTAAAAGAGACTATCATTTTTTCTTTACACTGCAATCTTTCTAAAGATTTTTGAGGTAATCTTTTTTTGCAAACAATGCACATTCTTATAGGTTTTCCATTTTCCATTTTACACTCAGTTATAAACTTTTACTCCTATATTGTCAAAATATAAAATTTTTACGTTAAAATCTTTAAAATTATCCTTTAACGCACTGTAAATATTATAAGCATCATCCTTATAAGCTAAATTAAAAAAAGTAGAACCACTGCCGCTTAACGTACTCATTAACGCACCTTCTCTTAAGGCAATTTCCCGGACTTTAAAGAGTTCGGGCATATTCTTCATTCTGTTTTCCTGATGGATTTTATCTTCTACCACATATTTTAAAATATCAAACTTTTCGCTAAAAAATGCAGCCGTAATCATTGCAGTCGAAGAAATATTAGTTACTACATCTTTTAAAGGATATTGTGCTTTTAGCGTATTTCTGCTTTTTGCGGTTGAGACAGGTTTATTTGGAATAACCACAACGGCTCTTAAATTTGTTGGAATAAATTTTTTTAAAAAAAAGACCCTGTTTTTTTTAAGTTTAGCAACACAAAAACCTCCAAGTGTTGCAGGAGTTATGTTATCAGGATGGGATTCGTAATTAAGAGCAAGATTTATAATTTTATCTTTTTTATAAGGAACCTGAGCCATTTCATATGCTGCAGTAATTGCCGCAACTATTACAGCAGAAGAACTTCCAAGACCGCGTGATAGGGGAATTTTATTATGAAACTTGAATGAAAAACTGTCAGTTTTTCCTGTTAAATTTTTATATATGTCATTAAAAATATCTACAAAAAAATTTCTTTTTAAAGACTTTAAATAATCGGCGTTTTCACCATAAATCTCTATTGTAGTATAAGGGGCAGGTTTTATTTCTATTTCATTTCTTAAATTTAAGGCAAGCCCTAAAGTATCAAACCCAGGTCCTAAATTTGCACTTGTTGCAGGAACTGTTATTACCATATAAACCTTTCTAAACTGCTTTTATAACATATAAAGGAGCCGTATCTTCGCTAAAATCTTTAACATTAAGTTTTTGAGGCAAAGAAAACTCCCCTTCTTTTAGATGTTTTTCTAATGAAATTATACCCTCTTTTTTAACAAAATAGGAATTAAAGTTAGCTTTTATAGGCTGATTTTCATTAAAATAAAAAGCATCAACCGCTAAAAGTTTTATATTTTTTGCAATTTCAAGGGTTTTAAAAAAAACATAAGAGAGCTTTATAGACATAAAACTACCCGGTCCCTTTGTATAAATTATCGAATTAATATTATATTTTTTTAAAAGCTCATCAAAAATTTCTGGTAAAACATCACTTGTAAGACCCTCTTTTTTAATTGTTTTTATAAGCTGTTTATTTTTATAAACTCCTATTAAAAGAGGCTTTGAAACAACAACAGCTACAATATCAACCAAAGGCTTTTGCAAGGCTAATCTCACTTTTAGAAAATTCAACAACCTCTATTGCATTTTCATTTAAAGCTTTTAGAGTTAAAAGATGATTTAAATGATGACCGCTTGCATATGCTTTATATTCCCCTATAAAATTAGCTCCAAGCAGACTCATATCTCCAATTGCATCAAGTATTTTATGTCTTACAAATTCATCAGGAAATCTGAGAGAATCATTTAAAATCCCTTTATCATCGAGGACAATAGCATTTTCTAAACTCCCACCAAGCGCAAGACCTATACTTCTTAAATATTGAACCTCTTTTAAAAAGCCAAAAGTCCTAGCTTTTGCAATCTCTTCTATATAATTTTTTGTTGAAAATTCAAATTTATACTTTTGTCTGCCAATAACCTGATGAGAAAAATTAATTTCAAAATCAAAACTTATTTTATCACTCGGTTTAAGAAGCGCAAATTTATCTCCATCTTGAACTTTTACCTCTTTTACAATCTTAAAAAATTTTTTTGGAGCGTCAAGCTCTTCAATTCCGGCTTCTTTTATCATCATAACAAAACTTATAGCACTCCCATCCATTATAGGAACCTCATCGTTATCAACAACTATTCTTAAGTTATCAATTCCAAAAGAATAAACAGCACTCATTAAATGTTCGATTGTGGATACAACAGCCCCATCTTTTCCAATAACCGTAGCCATTTTTGTATCAACAACACTGCTTGGATTTAAAGGAATGCTAACCCCTTTATCACTTCTGTAAAAAACAATTCCGCTGTTTTCTCCAAGAGGTTCAAGTCTTAATTTTACAGGCACTCCTTTATGAAGCCCAATTCCTACAACTTCCACAGGTCTTTTAATTGTACGTTGTTTCATTCTAATACCTTTTTAATCTTTTCACTGATAAAAGTAAGCTTATCAATTTCACCTATCTCTTCTCCGTTAAAAATTACAATACCCCTATTTTTTCTTATAATCATATAATCCCCATTACAAATAACAAGACCGGCATTTTCATCAAAAATTTCGATATTACCGCTTGAGATAATTTTTGCTCCTTCATTTATTCTTTTTAAAAACACCAAATTTTTATCACTTTCTATTTCAACACCGCTTCTTATAATTTTATCATAAATTTCGCTTTTAGATGGTTGAATTATCAATTTCTCTTTTTCAATTACTTTAATTTTTTCCTCTTTTTTTTCCTTAAAAAAAGTAAATCCTTCACCATTGATAATAAAATAATTTAAATTATACTCTTTTAAAAGAGATTCAATTTTTTCATTTTTCTCTTTTAACATAAAAAAATGGTTTTTAATCAAAGGAAGTTTTGAAGAGATGATATTTTTTAACTTATCAAAGTCATCTACTTCAAAAACCCTTAAAGTCTTTTGTTTCATCTTAAAATCATTCCCCTTGCTTTGTTAATTACATTAGAAACATTTACTTTTATCCAATGAGAATCCATCCACTCTCTTGGTTGAACAGGAATTCCCTGAACATATACCCCAAAATGCAAATGGTCTCCAAAAACAGCACCTGTTGCACCGGTTAGGGCTATAACTTCTCCTCTTCTTACAAAATCGCCCTTCTTAACTTTAAATTCACTTGTATGGGCATAAAGAGTGTAAAGACCAAGTTTATGATAAATAATTAATGTATTACCATAAATTCCTATCCATTCAGTAGCAATAACCTTTCCGTTATTGCTTGAGTATATTTTTGCTCTTTTTATCTTAGCCAAATCTATACCTTTATGAATGGCAGTTGAAATTTCCTCACCTTTATAATAGTAATGCCTCATTTCTCCAAAATCCGCTCTTTTCGCACTTCCTGGCAGAGGATTAAACCTTAACATATAAAATGAGTTTATCTTGTCTTCATAAACTGTGTTTGTAAGAGTATAAATTTTTTCTTCGTTCATTTTTCTTATTTTTTCATTTACAAGCTTAAATGTTTCGACAGGATTTTCAGGTACATCAAATCCCATTTTCTCAATTACTCTTCTTGCAACATTCTTAATAAAATTCTCAGTTATTCTTATTTTTACATTTTTAAGTCTGTAAATTCCCCTCGTTCTCCAAAAAAACGGAATATGTTCTTTTACTATATTTCCGGCTTTATCTTCCACAACCAAATTAGCATCAAAGGTGTTATCCCAAACAGGCCAAGCAACCAAAGAGACATAATAACCCTTTTTAACAAAAGGAGTTAATTTAAATTTATATTTATTATTTATTAAAATATAGGCATCTTTTAAATTCTCATCTTTAGCCTTAACAACAACTGCTGCACTGCCTCCCCTTCCTATTGCATAAGAGTTATTAATAATCTCTGCATCAGGAGAAGTTTTATCAACTTTTAAAACAATCTCTTTTTTTGCACTGTTGCCGGCAAAAAAATGCCATTTTGAAGTGTCACTTGCCTCTACAATAAGTTTTATTTCTTTTGCATCTATATTTTTAGGAAGTTTTAATTTTATTTTTACATCTTTTCCTAAAGAAGGGTTTTGAATATTTACAAGCTCTTCTACCATAGTGTTTGCAACCAAAACAACCTTATAATATTTAATACCGCTGTTATCTTTTATCTCTATTTCAATAGGATTTTTTAAATTAGTAAATCCGTTTGTATGTACAATAATTTTAGGAGGTTCTTTTTCAAACAAAGGAGAAAAATAAACAAATCCGATTGCCCCTAAAATTAAAACAACTACCAGTATCCACAGTTTTTTCATTTATCTCCTTTTAACAGATTTTGAAAATCTTTTTTCAACATCTCTTTTACTTTAGAAAAATCAAATTCTCCTTTTAAAGTAGCTCCTGCAGCTCTTATATGACCTCCGCCTCCATATTTAACTGCAATTTTACTAACATCTGCATAATTTTTACTTCTAAGAGAAATTTTTATACCATCTTCATCTTCCCTTAACATTGCAGCAATTTCCACAGGAGCTATAGCTCTTACGCTATTTACTATAGTATCGGTATCTTCTTTAATAGCTCCTGTAATTTCCATCATTTCACGGGTAACCTCAACAAAAGCCACCCTTCCATCACAACACATTTCAATTGTCTCATAAGCTTTTGCAAGAAGTCTAAGGCGAGAGAGTCTGTCTCTTTGAAACAACATCTTAGAGACATACGCAGGTTCAACCCCGCATCTTACCATATCAGCCGCCATTTCAAACACTTTATCATTTACACTCTCATACTGAAAACTTCCTGTATCAGTTATAAGTGCCGTATACATACACGTAGCGCTCTCTTTGTCTATATCAATCCCGTTTGATTTACAAAAATTATAAACAACCTGAGAAGTAGAAGCTGCGTTTGGGTCAATTATATTTATATCTCCATACTCTGTATTTGAGATATGGTGGTCAAAATTAATTAAAAACGCTGTTTTTTTTTCAATTCCAAGTCTATCAAAACTACCGCAGTCAAAACTAATCATTAAATCAAAGTTTTTTGGCAATTTATCTGTAACTTTATTAAAATTCGGCAAAAAATCAAGATATTCAGGTAAAGGTTTTGTAGCATTAAAAATTGTAACTTTTTTACCCATTCTTTTTAAAACAGGATACATACTAAGAGAACTTCCTAAAGCATCTCCGTCTGGATTTATATGAGAAATTAATACAATATTATTAGACTCTTTTATTTTCTCAAAAGCTTCTTTAAATAGATTATCCATTTTTGTCCTTTTTTTTAAATTGAATAAAATTATAGCCAAAATCTAAAGTTAAACCCTGCCTTTTGCCCTATAAACATAAGCTAAAACTTCGGCAACTGCTTTATAAAGTTTTGGAGGAATAACCTCATCGATATCAACACTCTTATAAAGTTCCCTTGCAAGAGGAGGATTTTCCACTATCATAACTCCATGTTCTCTTGCAATTTCTTTTATTTTCAAAGCCAAATTATCAACTCCTTTTGCAATAACCCTCGGAGCCTCATCTTTTGTTTTATCATATCTTATAGCCACTGCATAATGAGTTGGGTTTGTAATTACAACATCGGCTTTTGGAACTTCTGCTATCATCCTTTTTTTTGCCATTTCACGTTGAAGCTGGCGTATTTTTACTTTAATTTCAGGATTACCCTCTGTCTGTTTAAATTCATCTTTAATTTCCTGCTTACTCATTCTAAGGGATTTTTTATAAGAATATTTTTGATAAATAAAATCAATTAAGCCAAACACAAAAAAAACACCAAGCATACTGAAAATTAAAATTGCGGCTTTATCGCTAAACCATTTAAGCTGTTCAAAAAAACTCATAAGCTCAAGTTTTGGAAGCTCTTTTAAAAATTGATAAAAAAGTGCAAAACCGACTAAAAACGCTATAAATGTTTTTAGAGTCGTTTTTATACCCTCAACTAAAGTTTTAACGCTAAAAATCCTCTTTAGTCCCTTAACAAAATTTATTTTATCAAACTTAGGCAAAATAGGCTTTATCGTAAATAAAAATCCAAACTGGGAAACATTTGCAATAATACCAGCAATAATCAAAGCTATAAAAATAGGGGCTAATAACACAAAAACATAAAAAGAAGTTTTTACAATCAGTAAAAAAACGGTACTTTTTGTAAGCTCAACCCCTATGAAAAAAGAGTAAAACTTAAAAATATCCTCAAGATAAAAAATAATATACTTTAAATAAAAAATCAAAACAATACTTGCAACCATCAAAACAACAAACCCGCTTAAATCCTGGGATTTTGCAATATTTCCTTCTTTTCTTGCATCTTCGATTTTCTTAGGGGTGGGCTCTTCCGTTTTTTCTAAATCATCAGCCATTTTTTGCCTTAATAAAAATTTATGTTAGAATTTGTTGAAAGTGATTTAACTAAGATTAAAAAGTAATTTCTTAAAAAACTCCTCAAGAGATTTTTTAATTTCTTTTCTGTTAAAAGCAAGGGGTGATGGATGATAACAAACTCCAATCCTCTGCCCGTTTATTTCATAAAATCCGCATTTTTTTAAGTTTTTAACTTCGGGGTAAAGATAAGAAAATGCTTTTATAGCAGAATTTCCTAAAAGCAAAATCATTTTTGGTTTTACAATATCTATCTCTTTTTTTAAGAGCTCAGCCCCTATTTTAAGCTCTTTTGCCTTTGGAGTTCTATTTTTAGAACCATCAACAGTTCTAAACGGAAAAGCATTTGTAATTAAAAAATCTTTTTTTCTATCAAGCCCGCTTAAAGAGATAAGATAATTAAGGTTTTCCCCGGCTTTTCCTACAAAAGGCTGACGGAGCTTTACTTCATTCTCACCAGGGGCTTCTCCTATAATCATTATAGGGTTATCTTTTTTTTCATCCAAAAACGGATCATAAACATCTGTAAAATCTATATTTTCATTTAAATATTTTTTTATCTCTTCAGCCCTGCTTTTATAAAATTTTTTAAGTTTTTCTTTATCCATTGTTAAGCTTTTATATTAAGATTAATCCCAGCCCCTGTGGCTTTTGCGGCTTGCTGAATTTTTTGGGTGTTTTCAAAATTATTTTCTAAAATTTTTCCTAAAATATTTTTAACAACATCCTGGGATTTTTTTATCATTTCTGTCTGAATTGTGGCTTTTAGAGAGCTTGCTGAATTAATTTCCATTTAAAATCTCCTTGATTTTTTCAACAGTTGCGTTTAAATTTTTATTTTCTATAATAAAATCGGCTAAATTTTCATAAATTTTATCTCTTTTTAAATAAAGCTCTTTTGCCTTTTGCTTATCTTTAAAAAGGGGTCTTTTTTCTATTTCTTTATTATCCATTCTTTTTAAAATCTCTTCAAAAGGCACTTTTAAATATATAACAACTCCCGCCTGTTTAATCTCAGGCACAAACACAGGAAATCCTCCGCCAACTGAAATTACCGTGTTTTGTACATTTTTTTTAATCCAGTTAAAACAATATCTCTCTTTTTCCCTAAACGCTTCTTCCCCTTCTGTTTCAAAAATCTCTTTTATTGTTTTATTTTCAAAATTTTCTATCAGATTATCCGTATCAATAAAATAGCTATTAAGCTCTTTTGCCAAAACCCTTCCAATACTGCTTTTTCCACTTCCCATAAATCCTGTTAAGATAACATTAGAAAAACTCAATTTCTATTCCTTCTTTTAAATTTTTAATCTTATACTTATAATTAGCATCAAGATATAAAACCGCTCTGTAAAAACTTCCGTGACTTCCTATTACAACTTTTTTTATAAAAAAATTTAAATTTTTTTCAACAGTTTCAAAATCACTTTTTCTTTTAAAATCCAAAACCAATCTAAAAGGTTTTATTAAAAAAAAAGCCCTTATAAGTTTATCTTTTGTTTTTATAAAAACTTTCTTGTTTTTTATATACATAACAAAATATTTAAGATTTATTCTGCTAAATCCAAAATCTTTAGGTTTATGAGTAATGATTATAGGAGAGTGAAAGTCAATATCTTTATTTATCACGACCTCTTTTTTCAAAATATCACTGTTTAAATTTTGATAAACAAAAATAATCTTTTTTAAAACCCTGGCATCTTTTGGCAGATAAACAACCGCTTTTTTAAAAAAAGAAGGCTTTACCTTTGCAATATTTTCAGGAGTCATTACAGGCTCAAAAGGATTAGGTCTTGCAAAAAGAAATACAGAAAAAATAAAAAAAACAGTTTTTTTCAATAACTCCCCTCTAACTCTTTTAGTTCAAAATACTCTTTTTGAAGTTTTTCGTTCTCTTTTTTAAGAGCGCTAACTCTCTTTTCTAAGATTTTTACACTCTCTTTTAAATCTAAAAGTCTTGAAAAAGAGCGTTTGCCTAACATAATATTAGCAATATAAGAAGCTGTCAAAATAGCACACATTATTACAATAACAACTTTATAGTTAAACTTTTTTGGAAAAAAATCATCAAAATCCATAGTAAAAAAGAGCCTATTTAAAAAGCTCTTTTCCTATGTATTCAGTTCCGTATGTGCTTCTGTTTATTTGAAGAAGTCTGTTATACTTAGCCGTTCTTTCACCTCTTGCAGGTGCCCCCGTTTTAATCTGACCTGTATTTAACGCCACTGCAAAATCAGCAATAAAGCTATCTTCACTCTCACCGCTTCTGTGGCTCATAATACATCTATAGCCGTTTCTTTGAGCAAGTCTAACAGTCTGCATAGTCTCGCTTACGCTTCCAATCTGGTTTGGTTTAATTAAAATAGCATTTGCAACTCCAAGGTCAATTCCTTTTTGTAAAAGTTTTTTATTAGTTACAAACAAGTCATCCCCTACAAGTTGCACTCTATCACCAAGTCTCTCAGTTAAAAGTTTCCATCCATCCCAGTCTTCTTCCGCCATTCCGTCTTCAATAGAAACAATAGGATATTTATTTACAAGATTTTCATAATACTCAACAAGTTCCTGAGCGCTAAGTTCTCTGTTTTCCCCTGCAAGTACATATTTTCCGTCTTTATAAAATTCACTGCTTGCAATATCAAGAGCAATTTTAATCTGTTTTCCAGGAATATATCCACTCTCTTCAATCGCCTTTATAATATATTCAATCGGCTCTTCATTGTTTTTAAAGTTTGGTGCAAATCCTCCCTCATCTCCAAGAGCTGTAGGATGTCCGTCTTTTTCAAGAATTTTTTTAAGAGTATGATAAATCTCAGAAGAAGCCCTTAAAGCCACATCAAAATCATCAAACCCTGTTGGCATAATCATATACTCTTGAAAATCAACATCATTATCAGCGTGAGCCCCTCCGTTTATAATATTAAGCATAGGAGTTGGCATAACTAAAGCATTGCTTCCTCCAAGATATCTGTAAAGCGGAAGGTTTAAACTTCTTGCAGCAGCTCTTGCAACCGCCATTGAAACACCTAAAATCGCATTTGCCCCAAGATGACTTTTATTCTCAGTCCCGTCAAGTTCAAGCATAATATTATCAATCTCAGCCTGGTCATAAGGACTAAGCCCTATAAGCTCATTTGCAATAATGCTATTTACATTTTCACAAGCCTTTAAAACACCTTTTCCGTGAAATCTTTTTAGGTCTTTATCTCTAAGCTCAAGCGCTTCATTTATCCCTGTACTTGCCCCGCTTGGAACAATAGCGCTTGCACTTGTTCCATCACTTAATACAACCGTTGCCCTAACTGTCGGATTACCTCTGCTATCAAGTACCTCATCAGCAAAAATATTTTCAATTACCACCATAATTATTCTCCTTTTTCTTCTTTTTCAATTGCATCAATCATATGAGAAAGTTCAACACCTAAAGCCTCTTTTATTTTCTCTTCTATCTCTTTAGCAAGTTCCGGATGCTCTTTTAGGTATGCTTTTGCATTTTCTTTACCCTGACCAAGTTTTGTAGCACCATAACTAAACCAAGCGCCGCTTTTATCAATAATATCAAGTTTAACTCCCCAATCAAGTATCTCACCCTCACGTGAAATACCTTTTCCAAACATAATATCAAACTCGGCTATTCTAAAAGGAGGGGCAACTTTATTTTTTACTACTTTTACTTTCACTCTGTTTCCAACTTCTTTATCGCCTTGTTTTAAAGTCGCGATTCTTCTAACATCAAGCCTAACTGAAGAGTAAAATTTAAGTGCATTACCACCGGTTGTTGTCTCAGGAGAGCCATACCCCATCATTCCGATTTTCATTCTTATTTGATTAATAAACACAACGGTTGTATTCATTTTATGAATTGCCGCTGTTAATTTTCTTAAAGCCTGACTCATAAGCCTTGCCTGAACACCTACTTGAGCATCTCCCATATTTCCTTCAATTTCCGCTTTTGGAGTAAGAGCTGCCACTGAATCAATCACAATAACATCAACAGCCCCGCTTCTTGCAAGAGTTTCTACAATCTCAAGTGCCTGTTCTCCATAATCGGGTTGAGATACAAGCAGATTATCAATATCAACCCCTATATTTTTTGCATAAATCGGATCAAAAGCGTGTTCTGCGTCAATAAATGCGGCAATACCGCCCTGTTTTTGAGCTTCGGCGATAATAGAAAGAGCCAAAGTAGTTTTACCACTGCTTTCTGGTCCATATATTTCAGTAATTCTGCCTTTTGGAATTCCGCCAATCCCAAGAGCAATATCAAGCCCAAAACTTCCAGTTGGAATTGCCTCTATTGGTTCGATTTCTTTTTCAGAAAGTTTAACCAAAGAGCCTTTTCCAAACTGTTTTTCAACTTGCTTTAAGGCAAGTTCAAGTGCTTTTTGTTTTTTTTCATCCATAAAAACCCTTTATGTTAATTTATGTAATTATATCAAAATTTGATATAATTAATTTAAAAACAATCTAAGGCATTACTATGCAGACAATTATAGAAGAAATTTACACCGTTAAAGACTACGAACAGTGGGAAGGAGATTGGGAGCTTATTCAAGGGCGCCCTTATGCAATGGCTCCAGCTCCTTTTAACAAACATCAGTGGATTGCTACAAAAATAGGTTATATCTTAAATACTAAACTTAAAAAATGCAAAAAATGTTTTGCGCTGATGGAATCAGAATACAGAATCAATCAAAAAACTGTCCTAAGACCAGATGTAAGTCTAATTTGCGACAAACTTGGAAAATACATAACAAAACCGCCTTTAATAATTTTTGAGGTAATATCAGAATCAAGCAGATTAAGAGATGAAATTTTAAAAAAAGAGATTTACAAAAAACAAAAAGTCCCTTTTTATGTTTTGGTATATCCTGATGGGGAAATTAACATTTTTGATTTAAAAAACGAAAAAGAAATAGACGCTTTTAAAATAGATACTCCTTGTGGGGAAATTGAAATAAATAAAAACGAAATTTTAGAAGAGATAACTTTATAAGAGCGGCAAATGAAAAAGTTAATTAAAAAAATAACAGTTGGCCATTCACCCGATGCTGATGATATTTTTATGTATTATGCAATAAAATTTGGTTGGGTTGGAAACAAAAAATATAATTTTAAAAACACAGCAGAAGATATAGAAACCCTAAATCAAAAAACACTTGCAAATATTTATGATGTAAGTGCTATAAGCTTTGGAGCATATCCTTTTTTAAAAAATGAATATGCCCTTTTAAGAACTGCGATAAGTTTTGGATACGGATACGGACCAAAGCTTGTAAAACTAAAAGGCAAAAAATTAAAACCCAATTTTAAAGTAGCCCTTAGCGGTAAATATACAACAAACGCTTTAATTTTTAAAATCTATTACCCAAAAGCAAGAATTGTTTATAAAAACTTTCTTGAAATTGAAGATGCGGTATTAAGTGGTGAAGTTGATGCTGGGGTTTTGATACATGAGAATATTTTAACTTACGATGATAGACTTGAAGTTGAAAAAGAGCTTTGGGATATATGGGTAGAACTTGCAGGTAAACGCCCTCTTCCTCTTGGTGGGATGGCAATTAGACGCTCAATTCCGCTTATTGATGCAATAGAAATTGAAGAGATTTTAACAAAAGCCGTAGATATTGCCAATAAACATAAAAATCTATTAGCAAAAATGCTGATTGAAAGGAATTTAGTAAGAGTAGATGATAAAACTCTTGATAAATATTTAAGCCTCTATGCAAACGACAAATCGGTAAATTTAGATGAAGAACAGATTGAAGCTATCAATAAATTATATGAGATAGGACATAAAGCAAACCTGATTCCTTGTATGAAGGACATTAGAGAATATATGATACCAAAAGAGTATAAGGAGATAAGGTTTGGAGTTTAAAGAGTGGCTTAAAAAAAACGAAACATCCCTAAAATGCAAACCAAGAACTCAAAGAGCAAGTTATATTGAGTTTTTTGAGGGGGAGTTTAAAGGAGAGAAGGTACCATTTTTTAAAAGAGGGGAAATATATTTTGCCAAATTAACAGACTCTGCAAAAACAAGACCTTTTTTAATTTATCAAAACGACTACCTAAACCGTGCCTGTTTTGAAGGGCTTTATCACACGGTTATAGTTTTGCCTCTTTCCGGTCAGATTTTAGGAGGAGATTACAGGGTTTTTATATCAAAAAGAGACAATATGACACGTGATAGTGAAATTGTAGCAACGGCAATCGGTATAATTTCAACAGGAAAAATAATTTTTAGCAAAGGTTTAGTTACCAGATTAACTGATGAAGAGATGAAAAAAGTGGATTTAGCAGTAAAAAAAGCAACAGGAATGGAAAATGCAGTCTGAAAT